>Ga0257120_1000029_pt1 | contig 124999 bp, 124 predicted proteins | sample SI106_10metaG_FD_190153 | JGI IMG/M metagenome (GOLD analysis project Ga0257120, IMG submission 190153) | Marine microbial communities from Saanich Inlet, British Columbia, Canada - SI106_10 | ecosystem: Environmental > Aquatic > Marine > Inlet | place: Canada: British Columbia | collected...
TCGCCGGTGGGCAATGACCAGTCATCTGGCGCAATAAACGCAAACTGAGTAAGCACCGCGGGCAGACTAGGGTGGACATGGGGGTCAATAAACCCGGGCATAATGACTTTGCCCTCAAAGCGCCGGTCAATGCGGCTATTGGTCTGGTTGGTCCAGCTGCTTAAGGATTTCAGACTACCCACGGCGACAATTTTACCCTTAGCGACTGCCACGGCAGTGGCCTCTGGAAGCGCGGGTTCCATGGTAATAATTTTCTTTGCGGTGTAGATCACCAAGTTATCAATGAGTTCTGGTGCATCCGGGACTGCAGCGCTCCAGCTGGTGGGGCTTAGAAATAGGCATAAAATGGCGAGTATAATTATTGGTCTCATTGGGCGCACCGGACAATGTCATTATTTTCAAGGGGTCGCTTTATAATAGCCAAAATAGCCTGTTTTGGCCTAGTATGGCAACCAGTAATCAAGTAACTCATAACAATAAACGCCAAGTTATTATTTATAAGAGGAATTAGAGTATGAAGACCAAAGCCGCGGTTACATTTGGAGCAGGAAAGCCCTTAGAAATTGTGGAGGTCGATCTCGATGGCCCACGAGCCGGAGAAGTCTTGGTGGAGATTAAAGCTACAGGGGTTTGCCATACGGACGCGTTTACCCTATCTGGTGATGACCCTGAAGGCGCTTTTCCCGCGATTCTGGGTCATGAGGGCGCAGGTGTAGTGGTAGATGTGGGTCCGGGCGTTAAAAACCTTAAGCCTGGCGACCATGTGATCCCGCTGTATACAGCGGAATGTCGTGAATGTGATTTCTGCCTCAACCCCAAAACTAATCTCTGCCAGGCGGTTCGAGCCACTCAGGGGCAGGGCGTAATGCCCGACGGCACCAGCAGATTCTCTTTTGAAGGCAAGCCCATACTGCACTATATGGGATGCTCCACGTTCTCCAACTACACCGTGTTGCCAGAGATCAGTCTCGCCAAGGTGCGCGAAGATGCGCCCTTTGACAAGATTTGCTATATCGGCTGTGGTGTAACTACAGGTATTGGTGCGGTTGCCTTTACCATGAAGGTAGAGGCAGGTTCCACAGTGGCTGTATTTGGTCTGGGTGGTATTGGTCTCAATGTAATTCAGGGGGCTAAAATGGTCGGCGCCACCAGAATTATTGGTATTGATTTAAACCCGGCCCGCGCCGCTCTGGGTAAGCAGTTTGGTATGACTGATTTTATTAACCCCCGCGAGGTCGAGAATGTGGTCGACCATATTATTGATATGACCGGCGGCGGTGTCGATTACAGCTTTGAGTGCATAGGCAATGTAGAAGTGATGCGTCAGGCACTGGAATGCTGCCATAAAGGCTGGGGCGAGAGCTGTATTGTGGGTGTGGCCGGCGCTGGCAAAGAGATTGCCACCAGACCATTCCAGCTGGTGACCGGTCGCTCCTGGCGAGGCACCGCCTTTGGTGGCGCTCGCGGTCGTACCGATGTACCCAAGATTGTGGACTGGTATATGGATGGCAAGATTAATATTGATGATCTGATTACCCATAAGATGCCACTGGAAGATATCAATAAGGCCTTTGACCTAATGCATGCGGGCGAGAGTATTAGATCAGTTGTTGAGTTTTAAGGCGGAGTTTTAGATGACACTTGAACAGATTGGCTCAAACCAGAGCTTTGGTGGCCAGCAACTGCGCTACAAGCATCAGTCCACTGTGCTTAATTGTGAGATGACATTCTCCATTTATCTGCCACCTCAGGCCGAGCAGGGGTCAGTGCCAGTGCTGTATTGGTTATCTGGCTTGACCTGCACTGATGAGAACTTTGTGCAAAAGGCCGGAGCCCAACAGCATGCAGCAGAGCATGGTATTGCCATTGTCTGCCCTGATACCAGCCCCAGGGGCGAGGGCGTGGCCGATGATCCGGAGGGTGCCTACGATATGGGTCTGGGGGCCGGATTCTATGTCAATGCGACAGAGCAACCCTGGGCCAAGCATTACCAGATGTACAGCTACATAGTGGAAGAACTGCCAGCGTTGATTAATAGCCAGTTCCCCGTGGACGGCGCACGAGCTTCAATTTCAGGGCATTCCATGGGTGGTCATGGCGCGCTGACCATAGCGTTAAAGAATCCGGGCCAGTTTAAATCGGTGTCGGCATTTTCACCGATCTGTTCGCCGTTAAATTGCTCCTGGGGTGATAAGACATTAACTCACTACCTTGGTAGCGACCGGGAGAGCTGGGCCCAGTACGATACTGTCGCTCTGGTAGGCCAGGCCGCAGAGCATCTGCCGGTGCTGGTTGATCAGGGTGAGGCCGATAACTTTCTTGAGGAGCAGCTAAAGACGCCACTGCTGATTGAGGCCGCAAAAAAGGCTGGTTTCCCTATGGATATTCGCCTGCAACCGGAATACGACCACAGCTACTTTTTTACTGCTACGTTTATAGGGGAGCATATGGCTTTTCATGCTCGTGCACTCGGGGCTGGCAAGGCATAGAGTAGCGGTCCTTATTAGATAAATAAGAGTCGCTTAGGGCCCGAAACTACTGGGGTTATGGTGGTAGACTGCGCCCGAAACAGGGTTGGCTTTATGCATTTATTGCTAGAGCATTGGCGTAACGGAGCAACAGGAGTTGTTTAGACGTGGAAACAAGCGCACAAAATACCGCTGATATCAGTCATCTTGTGACTCAATACAAGGCCGTGCCCGGTGGCCTGCTGCCGCTTTTGCACGCCATTCAGGCGGAACTGGGCTATGTCCCGGATACCAAAGTGCCTGCGATTGCCACCGGCCTTAATCTCTCCCGCGCCGAAGTTCACGGTGTAATCAGTTTCTACCATGACTTTAAAACCCACCCAGTGGGCCAGCATACAGTGCAGATCTGCCGTTCCGAAGCCTGCCAGTCCATGGGCTCGCGCCAGCTGGAGGCCCATGCCAAAGCATTGCTGGGGATTGACTATCATGAGACGACCGAAGATGGCGCTATTACATTAGAGCCAGTGTACTGCCTGGGCAACTGTGCCTGCTCACCCTCAGTGCGCATTAACAATGATATTTATGCCCGTGTGGATGCCGAGCGTTTTGATGATCTCATGGCTGATATAAAGGCTCCTGTGGGAGAGCCCAAATGAGTATTTACATTCCTCAGGATACCACTGCTCTAGCCCTTGGTGCGGAAGCTGTGGCTCGTGTATTGCAAGCTGCCGGTGTTGAGCCAGTGCGCAATGGTTCTCGCGGACTGTTCTGGTTAGAGCCTCTGCTTGAAGTTGATACTGAGGATGGGCGTATTGGTTTTGGGCCGGTAACCAATAAAGATATTCCCGGTATTCTCGATGCCCTAGAAACCGATGCCAGCAGTCATCATCTGTATCTGGGGCAGGTTGAGAAAATTGAATATCTGGCCAGCCAGCAGCGCCTGACCTATGCCCGTGCCGGGCTGGGTGATCCGGTTTGTCTGGATAATTATCAAGCCCTGAATGGTTTTGTGGGTTTGAGCAATGCATTGCAAATGGATGGTCAGCAGATTGTTGATCAGGTAAAAGACTCCGGCCTGCGCGGTCGTGGTGGTGCAGCTTTTCCCGCCGGTATCAAATGGCAGACGGTTTTAGACTGCGACTCAGAGCAAAAATATATTGTCTGCAATGCCGATGAAGGAGACTCCGGAACCTTTGCCGACCGGCTGGTAATGGAAGCCGATCCCTATCAACTGATCGAAGGCATGATTATCGCCGGTCTGGCAGTAGGCGCCAATCAGGGTTATATCTATCTGCGCTCCGAATACCCGGTTGCTCACAAGCTATTAAATATTGCTATCGAACGAGCAGTAGAAGCCAACTTTCTTGGCGACAATATTCAGGGCTCCGGCAAAACCTTCTATCTGGAAGTGCGTCTGGGCGCCGGTGCCTATATCTGTGGTGAAGAGACCTCATTGCTGGACAGTCTGGAAGGCAAGCGCGGCATGGTGCGCGCTAAGCCGCCATTACCTGCGATTGAAGGCTTATTTGGCAAGCCAACAGTAGTCAACAATGTGCTGACACTGGCTGCAATCTCAACTATTTTGGAGCAGGGCGCAGAGGCCTACCAGAACTTTGGTATGGGCCGCTCTCGCGGCACATTAGCCATTCAGCTGGCAGGTAATATTAAACGCGGCGGTCTGATCGAACTGGCTTTTGGTGTGACCCTGCGTGAAGTGGTGGAAGACTATGGGCAGGGCACTCACAGTGGTCGCCCCATTCGCGCAATTCAGGTGGGTGGACCGTTGGGGGCATTCTTGCCTGAATCCCAGTGGGATACACCTATGGATTACGAAGCCTTTGCCGCGATCAAAGCCATGATTGGTCATGGCGGTATAGTGGTGTTTGATGACACTGCCGATATGGCTGCGCAGGCCCGCTTCGCCATGGAGTTCTGTGTGGCGGAATCCTGTGGCAAATGCACCCCTTGCCGCATTGGCTCGGTGCGCGGTGTTGAGGTGATTGACCGCATAGTGGCCAATGAAGACCGCGACAATAATCTTATTTTATTGCATGACCTGTGCGATACCATGGAAATGGGCTCTCTTTGCGCCATGGGCGGCATGACACCATTCCCTGTGCGCAGCGCACTTGCACATTTTCCGAGTGACTTTACCTGCGAAGGTAGAGGAGATAACTGATATGTTGGAATTCTACGAACCCCAAGCAGATTACGGTACCCCAAAAAGCACCAGCACCGAGCTGGTAACCCTGAGTATTGATGGCGTTGAAGTCACGGTGCCAGAGGGCACCTCGGTTATGCGTGCCGCTGTCGATAGTGGTGTCAAAATTCCACGCCTCTGTGCCACAGACCAGCTTAAATCCTTTGGCTCTTGCCGAGTCTGTCTGGTTGAGATTGAGGGCCGTCGCGGTTTCCCTGCCTCCTGCACCACCACAGTAGAAGCTGGTATGGAGGTGAAAACCCAGTCTGATGAAATTGCTAAGTTACGCCGCAATGTGATGGAGCTGTATATCTCCGATCACCCACTTGATTGTCTGACCTGCCCAACCAATGGCGACTGCGAACTGCAGGACACCGCCGGTGAGCTAGGCCTGCGCTCAGTGCGCTATGGCTTTGAAGGTGAGAACCATCTGGTGGCTGAGAAAGATGAGTCCAATCCCTATTTCACATTTGACCCGTCGAAGTGCATTGTCTGCTCCCGCTGCGTGCGCGCCTGTGAAGAGGTGCAGGGCACCTTTGCCCTGACCATTGATGGCCGCGGCTTTGAATCCAAAGTCAGCGCCAGTCAGGCTGAAGACTTTATGGATTCCGAATGTGTCTCCTGTGGTGCCTGTGTAAATGCCTGCCCCACGGCAACCCTCACTGAAAAGAGTATTATCGAAGCTGGTAAACCTGAGCACTGTGTTACCACTACCTGTGCCTACTGTGGTGTCGGCTGTTCATTTAAAGCCGAAATGAAGGGTAACCAGGTAGTGCGCATGACACCTTACAAAGACGGCAAGGCCAACGAAGGCCATGCCTGTGTTAAGGGCCGCTTTGCCTTTGGTTACGCCACTCATAAAGACCGTATTACAGTACCCATGATTCGCGATAGTATCGACGACCCATGGAAAGAAGTGTCCTGGGAAGAGGCGGTGGCTTATTCCGCTAAACGCTTTAAAGATATTCAAAGCCACTATGGCCGCACCAGCATAGGTGCTATATCTTCATCCAGATGCACGAATGAAGAAGTGTATCTGGTACAAAAAATGGTTCGCGCAGGCTTTGGCAATAACAATATCGACACCTGTGCTCGAGTTTGCCATTCGCCCACCGGCTTCGGTTTAAAAACTACCTTGGGTGAATCTGCCGGCACCCAAACCTTCGCCTCAGTGGCCGATGCCGATGTGGTTGTGGTGATGGGAGCCAACCCCACCGAAGCCCATCCGGTATTTGGTTCGCGTCTTAAGCGCCGCCTTCGTGAAGGGGCCAAACTGATTGTGATCGACCCGCGCAAAATTGAGCTGGTGAGTTCTCCCCATATTACCGCCGACTACCATCTGCCCGTTCGCCCGGGCACCAATGTCACCATTTTGAATGCTCTAGCTCATGTTGTTGTTAACGAAGGCTTGGAAGCGCGAGACTATATTGAAGAGCGCTGCGACGTTCCCGGTTTTGAAAAGTGGTTGGCTTTTATTGGCGACGAACGCCATTCTCCAGAAAACACCGAAAGCATTACCGGTGTGCCCGCCGGCGATCTGCGCGCCGCGGCACGTTTGTATGCCACCGGCGGCAATGGTGCGATCTTCTATGGCTTGGGTGTCACCGAACACAGCCAGGGCTCAACCGCTGTGATGGGCATTGCCAACCTCGCTATGCTGACGGGCAATATCGGTCGCGACGGTGTGGGCGTAAATCCACTGCGCGGCCAGAACAATGTGCAGGGCTCTTGCGATATGGGTTCATTCCCCCACGAGCTGCCCGGCTATCGCCATATCTCGGATAGTGCTACCCGAGAGTTATTTGAAGGAGAGTGGGGCGTATCTCTAGATTCCGAGCCCGGCCTGCGTATCCCCAATATGTTTGATGCGGCACTAGACGGTGATTTTAAAGGTCTATATTGCCAAGGCGAAGATATCGCCCAGTCCGACCCCAATACTCAGCATGTGGAAGCCGCATTGCGCTCAATCGAATGCTTGGTAGTGCAGGATATCTTCCTTAATGAAACCGCAAAATTTGCCCATGTCTTTTTGCCCGGCGCCTCTTTTTTAGAGAAAGACGGCACCTTTACCAATGCCGAGCGCCGCATCTCGAGAGTGCGCAGAGCCATGCCACCCCTAAGTGGTAAAGCCGATTGGGAAGGTACCATGGCGTTGGCTAATGCTTTGGGCTGCGAGATGAACTACAACCACCCCTCAGAAATTATGGACGAGATTGCGCGCCTGACTCCAACCTTTAACGGTGTGTCATACGACAAATTAGAACAACTGGGTAGTATCCAGTGGCCCTGTAATGACAACACCCCAGATGGCACGCCGATAATGCATATCGATGAATTTGTGCGCGGCAAAGGCTTCTTTGCGATGACCGAATATGTGCCCACCACCGAGCGTGCCAATCGCAAATTCCCACTGCTGCTCACGACTGGCCGTATTCTGTCTCAATACAATGTAGGCGCTCAAACTAGACGCACCGACAATAGCGAATGGCACGGCGAAGACCTGCTGGAAATTCACCCTCATGATGCCGAGGAGCGCGGTATTGACCATGGTGATTGGGTCGGCATCAACAGCCGAGTAGGAGACACCGTACTGCGCGCTGATGTCACCGAGCGAGTAAAGCCCGGGGTTGTGTACACCACCTTCCACCATCCGGTGTCCGGGGCCAATGTAATTACTACCGACAATAGCGACTGGGCCACCAACTGCCCAGAGTATAAGGTGACCGCGGTGCAACTTAGCAAAGTAACCGAACCCTCTAACTGGCAGGCGCGACAAAAATCCTTTGATAAGCGGCAGCAAGGCTTGTTGCAGGATGCGCGGAGTTAGGGTGAGTATCGGTAGTTCAGATAAGGTATCACGCACAGTCTGGAATGCCGGAGATATCACCGAGGGGTCCGACCATGTGGCTACAGAGACAGCCGTGGCTATGGTCTATAACGGCATCTCCCATGTGGTAATGATGGCAACACCAGATGATTTGGACGATTTTGCATTGGGGTTTAGCCTCAGCGAAGGGATTTTAAGCACCCCGAAACAGTTGCTAGATTGCGAAGAGATTCAAACCGACAATGGCATAGAGCTGGCCTTAACCATCACCGCCGAGCCTTTTGCTGCATTAAAAGAACGCCGCCGCAACCTGGCAGGGCGCACCGGCTGTGGCCTCTGCGGTGCGGAGTCATTAGATCAAGCAATCACCACGCTAAATAGTATTAGTGCAGAGTTATCTATTAGCCATAAAGCCCTGCAGCGAGCCATAGCCGCATTAGGTGGCGAGCAACAGTTGCAGCAACAGACCGGTGCCGTGCATGGCGCGGCCTGGTGCAATACACAGGGCGAGATACAGGTGCTACGGGAAGATGTAGGCCGCCATAATGCCTTAGATAAATTGCTGGGTGCGATTAGAAAGCAAGAACAAGAAGCGGGCTTTGTGCTGGTGACCAGCAGAGCCAGCTATGAAATGGTGGCTAAAACCGCTAGCGCTAATATTCCATTATTGGCGGTAGTGTCGGCGCCCACATCTCTGGCCATAGAGTTGGCAGAACAGTCGGGTTTAACACTGGTTGGATTTTCAAGAACAGGCCGGCATGTGATTTATACCAATGGCCATCGGCTTACAGAAGCTTAAAAGTAGAAGAGTACAAAATGTCAGAATCCAAAATTGAGCGCCTTGTTAGCATGATTAATCAGATAGCGCTGAATATGAGTGCTAATGGGGATGATCAAATGGTTGCTGATCAGGTTGCTCAGCATCTGGAGAAGTTTTGGTCGCCGCCGATGAAACTTCTTATTACCGAACAGCCATCAGATACTGATCTTGGTCTTTCTCCTATCGCGCAGATTGCGGTTCAGAATCTGCTTGTTATGCAGGACGCCAAGGGAGGATAGCCATTTCTCCTCATTCCGTTTCGTCATATTGCGCAAGCCGGAATATCTCTAGTCACTTCGCTCCGCTTAGTGTGTCTTGTGTTTCGTAAGGGAATTAGAGCGTGCCCCGATTATTTTTGGACATCCTCAAATTCTTGTCTAATCTTATTTACAGGATAAAGAGTCTCCCTAGGTAAAAAGCACAAGGGCGTTTTGCTAATTGGATTTTGTATAGGATGTCTCTACGAAGTGTTCAGTATTTATTGCAACAAGCGCCGACGGTTATATTGCTGAAGTAGCGGTGTTAATTGACAGCGATGCTCATACCACAGTGGCTATTAAAGATAAGCAAAACCAGACCAGCCTACTCATTATTGCCAATCAGGATGCATCGAGCTCTAAGTCGCATAAATTAAAGATAGGCAATAAAACAGTCCGTTGGCAGGGGCCCTACCATTTAACGACCCAGCTGCTGCCGCTGATCCTGTTGGAACTGTTTGGCGATTGAGGTCAGCTAAGTTACTCTGCCTAGGTCAACAATAAACAGAATAATGTAATGGCAAAAGCAGACGGATTTATTCCACTGGGCTATCTCTCCAAAGACGAGCCGGCCATGGTTGAGGCGGCACAGGCGTTTTATCAGCAAATGGCTAAGCGTCGTTCTGTGCGCGACTTCTCGGATCAACCCATCCCTCAGTCAGTACTGGAAAATGCCATTTTGGCGGCGGGCTCTGCGCCGAGCGGTGCCAATATGCAGCCCTGGCACTTTGCGGTGGTGCAGGATCCAGCGATTAAGACACAGATTCGTCAGGCCGCCGAGATAGAAGAGCGCGAGCTCTATGAAAATCGCGCATCTGATGAATGGCTTGATGCCTTGGCTCCCCTTGGCACTGATGCTAACAAACCCTTTTTGGAGACCGCGCCCGCCTTGATTGCTATCTTCTTAAAAAAGGTCAGCATCGATGAAGAGGGGGTTAAGCACAAAAACTACTACACCTCTGAGTCTGTGGGTATTGCCACGGGCATGTTAATTACAGCCCTGCATCAGGCGGGTCTGAGCACCTTGACCCATACCCCCAGCCCAATGAAATTCTTAACCGAGATTCTTGAGCGCCCTAGCCATGAGCGGCCATTTTTACTGCTGGTGGTGGGCTATCCGGTGGAGGGTGCGATGGTGCCGGATATCCAGCGCCTGCCCCTGAATAAAATCTCGACCTTTCTTTAGCCTCAGGCTGGTTTAAATCATTTAACAGAGCGCTGGAGTTTGCCATAATGCAAAGCTAAAAAGCTTGGTGCATCAAACTCTATGTCAAAACTCACACATCTCAATGCCCGCGGCGAAGCCCATATGGTGGATGTCTCCAATAAAGCGGATACGGCACGCACGGCAATTGCCCAGTCTCAGGTTCAGCTGACCGCTGAGATTGTCGCGGCGATTACCGATCACAGCCTACCCAAAGGTGATCTGCTGGCCACGGCCCGCATTGCTGGTATTCAGGGGGCCAAAAAGTGCAGCGATCTCATCCCACTGTGTCACCCATTGCCTCTGTCCAAAATTACTATGGATATTATGTTGCAGGGCCAGTCTCTGGTGATTACGGCACTATGTAAAACCACAGGTAAAACCGGCGTTGAGATGGAGGCCTTAACCGCGGCTTCTGTTGCGGCCTTAACGGTCTACGATATGTGCAAAGGTATTGATAAGGGCATGATTATTGGCGAGACCAAGCTACTAAATAAAACCGGCGGTAAATCCGGCGATTGGTCTGCCGAGGCCTAACCATGATCAAACTGTTATTTTTCGGCCGTTTGGGTGATTTTGCTGGGGGAGTATCCGCCAGTATTGAAGCCGCGGAGGGCTTAACGCCGACCATTGTGCGCGATGGGCTAGCAGCTGATCACCCAGCCCTGTTCGCAGAGCTCTCTCAGTCCCAGGTGCTGATCTCGTTAAACCAAATGATTGTGGGCTGGGACCAGCCTATTTTTGATGGCGCTGAGTTGGCGTTCTTACCCCCGGTCACTGGTGGTTAAGCGACGATGAATTCCACGATTCGTATTCAAGCCTATGACTTTGATCTGGCGGCAGAGTATGAGTTGTTGCGCCAGTTTGATTCTGCGGTGGGTACGGTGGTGACATTTACCGGCTTGGTGCGTGACCTAGAAAAAAACGCCTCTATTAATTCCTTAACATTACAGCATTACCCGGGTATGACGGAGTCTCTATTGCAGGAGATTGTTGATCAGGCGCAACAACGTTGGGACTTGATTGGTGTGACTGTAATTCATCGAGTCGGTGAATTATTGCCCAGCGACCAGATTGTGTTTGTCGGTGTGGCTAGTCAGCACCGTGCTGATGCTTTTGAAGCGGCCCAGTTTGTGATGGATTATCTAAAGACCAAGGCGACCTTTTGGAAGAAAGTCGACCAGAATGGTCAGCAGCATTGGGTCGAAAGCAAAGATAGCGATCGAACGGCAAAGGAGCGTTGGCTCAGGGATGATTAATATCGACGGCGTAATTCTGGCTGCGGGCCGGTCCAGCCGAATGGGACCGGTGAATAAGGTGCAATCACTATTGGCAGGCCGGACATTACTGCAGCATGCTAAGGCTAACCTCGCGCCTCAGGTAGACGCGCTGCTGGTTAATGGCGACAAGCGCCTGTGCGGCGACGATGCTATTGCCGACCGGCTTGAGGGCTTTAAGGGGCCATTGGTGGGACTGTATAGCGCACTGCTGAGCGATAAGTTATCCAGTGGGGCGTATTTGATGATGGCACCCTGCGATGGGCCATTTATGCCCAATAATTTAGTGGCGGCGCTATATACCGAGATTAGCGCAACAGATGCAGATATTGCCTGTGTGCGCTATCAGGGCTTTGCCCAATCAACGTTTTCTCTGTGGCATAAGCGAGTCACGCCGGTAGTTGAACAGGCACTGTTGGTAAAGAAAAATGGCGGCTTTAAGCCTCTATTGGAAGGCCTGAATTCGGTGTATCTCGACTGGCCAGAGCAGAACATAAACCCCTTTTTTAATATTAATACCCAAGATGATCTTGCCGAGGCGAAGCGCCTGTTATGCCTTTAACTGACAGCCAGTTTATGCGCTACAGCCGTCACTTGCTGATGGATGATATTGGCGAGCCTGGGCAGGAGAATCTGCTGAATGCCCATGTGTTGATTGTGGGTATGGGTGGCCTGGGTTGTCCGGTAAGTTTGTATCTAGCGGCGGCGGGTATTGGCCAGCTATCCATCTGCGATGGGGATACAGTAGATCAAAGCAATCTTCAGCGTCAGGTGCTGTATACGCCAGAGGATTGTGGCAAGCCCAAGGTCAAATGTGCGCAGCAGCGGCTCAATGCACTAAACCCCGAGACCCAGATCAATATCTATAATGATAAAGTCACCAGCCAGATACTGGCCCATGATTATAGTTTGGTAGTGGATTGCACGGATAACCTGGCCGCAAGGCAGCGGCTAAATGCCCATTGTCATCAGCAAGAAATCCCCTTTGTCAGTGCCTCGGCTCTGGGTTGGGAAGGGCAATTGGTTGCCTTTGATTTTAGTCATAACAGTAGTCTGTGCCTTAACTGTATTATTGATAAAGACTCTCCCGAGCCGATTATGAATTGTGGTAATTCGGGCGTAGTTGGGCCGGTACTGGGCGCGATGGGCAGTATGCAGGCGACTACGGTAATTAGAATATTGCTGGGTTATTTTCAGCAGCATGGACAGGTTCAGCGTTATGATGGCAAGGCTGGTCAATGGCTGGTGCTCAGAGCGCAGGCTGATGAGGGATGTGCAGTCTGTTCAGCTCTGTAAGCCTTAACCCCTGTATCCTTGTCCTAGGATACCTTTGCCAGAAAGCGCCCTTGTCATCCTGAGCGTAGCGAAAGATCTAAAGAGTTATTTCGCTGCGCTAAATATGACATCGTTAGGTTGGGCATGACAGCATTGGGCTGGGCATGGCATTGTTAGGTTGCGAATGACAGCCTTGGATCGAGCGGGGCAAACAATTTAAAATAGTAAAATAAAATACCAACACAAGGAGAAGTAACCAGTGGCTCATGATGCAACAGCCCCAAGACGTTTTGTCAAAATTGCGGTGTTAACCGTATCCGATACTCGCAGTCTGGACACAGACACCAGCGGTGCTTACTTACAGCAGGCGCTGGAGGAAGAGGGCCATCATCTGGCCGATCGCAAGCTGGTGATTGATGATGTTTACCAGATGCGCGCTATAGTCTCAGCCTGGATTGCCGACCCTCAGGTTGAGGTTATTCTTACCACTGGAGGCACTGGGTTTACCGGTCGAGACAGCACCCCAGAGGCGTTGTCGCCGCTATTTGATAAACATATCGAAGGCTTTGGTGAGCTATTTCGTCAGCTGTCCTACGATGAGATTGGCACTTCTACGGTGCAGTCTCGCTGTTTGGCAGGGCTGTCGAATAATACCGCGATATTCTGTGTGCCGGGTTCTACGGGCGCTTGTAAAACCGCTTGGAAGGGCATTATTTGCCAACAGCTAGATAGTACTTTTCAGCCCTGTAATTTTGTCCAACATGTGCGTAAAAAGTCCGATGCTAACAGTCTCTAGCGCAGTCAAAAAACTGGTTGCCAAGGCTCAGCCGCTGGTCAAAGAGCGCCGTCGTGCCGGTCTTGAATCTGTGCCTGTCCCCGAGGCTCTGGGCCGAGTGCTTGCTGGAGACATCACCTCAACCATTGATGTACCCCCAGCCGCAAATAGCGCGATGGATGGCTATGCATTTTATGCTGAGGACGCAGAGGCGAATGACTTTTTATTGCAGGTCAGTCAGCGCATACCTGCTGGCACAGTACCTCAGTCGCTGGTTCAGGGGACTGCGGCGCGTATTTTTACTGGCGGAGAGATTCCGCCGGGCGCAGATACCGTGGCTATGCAAGAAAATTGCAAAGAGTCCAATGGATCGGTCAAGGTCGATCAAAATGCCCAAAGTGGGGCTAATGTCCGTCCTCAGGGGCAGGATATTCAGGCAGGTCAGGTCATTATAAAGGCGGGCACTCAGCTGCGAGCTCAGGAGATGGGCCTGCTATCATCAATTGGTGTTGCTACAGTAGAGGTTTTTAAGCCATTTAAGGTAGCTATATTTTCTACAGGTGATGAGCTTGTAGAACCCGGATTACCTCTGGAGTTGGGGGAAATTTATAATAGTAATCGCGCTACCTTAATTGGTCTTATCGAGTCTCTGGGTATGGTTCCAGTCGATTTGGGTGTGGTGCCAGATCGCGAGGCAGCGACTGAACATGTGCTAAAAAAAGCGGCTATGCGCGGTGATGTGATTATCAGCGCCGGTGGCGTCTCTGTCGGTGAGGAAGACTATGTTAAGGCCGCGGTCGATAAGCTCGGTGCTGTGGATTTTTGGAGGGTTGCCATTAAGCCGGGAAAACCGCTGGCCTTTGGCCGCATAGAAAATGTGCCCTTTATCGGATTGCCGGGTAATCCAGCATCGGTTTTCACTACATTTATGATTCTCGTACGACCTTTTTTACAGGCCGCACAGGGCATTGTTGATACCCGGCCCAAGGTCCTGAAAGCGGTTGCTCAGTTTGAAAAAGCGGGAGAATCCCGAGAGGTCTACTTGCGTGGCAGACTGGGAGAGGAGGGTGTTGAGATATACCCCAATCAGAGCAGTGGTGTTCTGTCATCAGTGTGCTGGGGTGAGGTCTTTGTCAGACAAAAAAGTGGCGAATCCATCCAAGTGGGTGATTTGGTCGATGTGTTACCCTATGCCTAGATTCTCATTTAGTTACCAGAGCCTGCATTGAATATATTGCTGAACAAGCCGTCCCTAACTGACCCCTTTGGTCGCACTGTCGATTATCTGCGCCTATCGGTAACAGATCGCTGTAATTTTCGCTGCACCTACTGCATGGCTGAGGATATGACCTTTCTGCCAAGACAGCAGATATTAAGCCTTGAAGAACTCCGAGATTCGGCGGCCGCGTTTGTTGAGCTGGGTGTACGAAAAATTCGTTTAACCGGTGGTGAGCCGCTGATTAGACGGGATATTCTCAAGCTGGTGAGTTCGGTCGCCGCATTGTCAGGGCTTGAAGAATTAACCATGACTACCAATGGCGTATATCTTCCCAAGATGGCCCAGCCACTAAGAGATGCGGGTATGTCGCGAATTAATATCAGCATAGATAGTCTTAAGCCCGATCGTTTTAAAGACCTCACCCGTGTTGGTGAACTGGATCAGGCAATAGCAGGTATTGATGCCGCCGGAGCTGCACAGTTTAAAAAAATTAAATTAAATGCCGTTATCCTTGCCGGTTTCAATGATGACGAGGTGCTTGATCTAGCACGGTTTGCTGTCGATCGCGGTATGGATATTTCATTTATTGAAGAAATGCCACTGGGTGAAATCTCCTCCCACAAGCGGGTTAACACGCAGATTACTAGCAGCCAAATCCGTCAACAGCTGGACTCAGAATTTACTCTTGTCGATAGTGCAGAAACTACCGGTGGACCATCGCGGTATGTTTCCGTGGCCAATAGCCAATCCAAAATTGGTTTTATTTCGCCCATGTCGAATAATTTCTGCGAGTCCTGTAATCGGGTGCGCATTACAGCGGAAGGGCGCTTACTGCTGTGTCTAGGCAATGAAGACAGTTTAGATTTGCGCGAAATATTGCGCGCCCACCCAGGTGATGTAGCATTGTTGAAAAGTAAAATTGTGGCCGCTATCGCCAACAAGCCTGAACGCCATTACTTTGACCCAGAGCAAGTCGACATTGTGCGCTTTATGAATATGACCGGAGGCTAGTGCCTGTGGTTGTCGACACTATCTTTACCTTTCAGTATCCCATTATGTTGCTTATGGCGATCGGCGTTATGGCCGTGCTATATTCCTCTGTGGGACATGGCGGCGCATCTGGTTATCTGGCGGCAATGGCGCTATGGGGACTATTGCCAGAAGAAATGCGTCCTGCTGCACTGCTGATGAATATTGTTGTCACCTCTTGGCTGTTATATCGCTTTCAGCCTTATGAGCTCATGCCCTCTAAACTATTTTGGCCTTTGGTAATAGCCTCTACGCCCTTGGCTTTTATTGGCGGCCTGGTCAAGATTGATGCCGAGGCCTATAGATTTCTGGTAGGCGCTATGCTGTTGTTAGCGGCCGTACGCATGTTGACTATCAGCAAAGACGCCGAGTCAACTCAGCAGCCAGCGATGGTGTTGGTACTGTTAGTGGGGGCGGTTTTGGGTTTCTCTGCAGGCCTAACCGGTATTGGTGGCGGAGTGTTTTTAAGTCCTATTATGCTGATATTTGGTTGGTGCACAATTCGTCAGAGTACCGCAGTGGCCGCCGGCTTTATTTTACTTAACTCAGTAGGCGGCCTAGCCGGTTATGTTGTGAGCGATCAGTCTTGGCCTATGGGGACAGGCTGGTTGGTTGCCGCGGCCCTTGTTGGCTGCCTCTTTGGTAGCGAGCTTGCTGCCCATCGAGCCTCTTCCTTAACGCTACAAAAGCTGCTTGCGGCGGTGTTAGCTATTGCCGCGGTAAAAATGGTTGTTACCGCCCTGTAGCACTAGTAGTTGAGTATGTTATTCTTCTGCAAGGTATAACTATTGAACTAATGCAGTTTTAGTCAAATCAATGAACTCAATTTTTAGCAGTAAGGTTATGTCGCCTTTTTCCAAAGGACATCAGCACCAACGCAAGTTTCAGTCAATTCTGTCTGAGGCGGCCGGTCTGTTTAATTGGCAGGGCTCTCGAGCCACAACATTGACCGATATCGCCGGCAGTATGAATCTGACTAAAACCTGCGTCTACTACTATGTGAAAACCAAAGAAGATTTAATTTATCAGTGCTATGTATCGAGCTGCGATATGTGGCTGGCTCAGGCGCGGCAGGCGGCTACTTTAGAGGCCAATGGGTTAGAAAAAATTGTGGCCATGGTGCGCGGCCATTTTGATCAATATGTTAGAGCTTTAAATGGCGTGGCCCCTCATTTTGCCATGCTCGCTGAGATCTCATCGCTGGATGAGGCCCATGCCGCCGACATTAAAATGCGCTGGCAGCAAATTTTTGATCTCTGTGAAAAAATGGTTAGGCAGGGTATCGACGAAGGTGTGATCGAAAAGCTCGATCCAGCCGTTATCTGTACCGGTATTTTTGCTATCCCACAGTGGTTTCCCGTATGGCTCAACCGATCTCATACGGCTGAGCCGGAGCCGGTGATTGCGGCGGTCTTGGATATTCTTATTAATGGCCTGTCAAAGCAGCCTTATGAGTTTACTAATATTGAATTTCCCGAACTCAATAATTTACCGATCGATAACTTTGATCGAGACTTTCAAAATCGTTTAAAGCGCGAAGCCTTCTATCGAGTTGGTGCCATTTACTTTAATCAAAAAGGTTTTAAGGGCACATCGCTGGATGAGATTGCCAGCTCTTTAGATGTGACCAAGGGCGCCTTCTATTACCATATAAAAAATAAGGAAGAGCTTCTATACCAGTGTTTTAATCGCACGTTAGATGTTGAAAAAAAACTGCTTACCCAGGCGGGAGAAATAGAGGGCACAGGTCTCAGGAAGGTCGAGTTGTCGCTGCGTTATTTATTTAATGTACAATTCACCGAGGAGGGCCCTTTGATTCGCTATCGCTCGCTGCCCTCTCTAGATGAGGAGCATCGCAAAAATATTTTAAAGGCGACGAAAAAAAATACCGGTAAATTGGGGGCCTATATCCGTCAGGGGTTTGAAGATAATACATTGCGCGAGATAGATGCAGAGGTTGCTCAGCATTTACTAGCTGGCGCCGTGGAAGCCAGCCCCAATTTAGCCGAATGGGTCGCCGATGCGAATGGACCTGAATTATCAGCGTCCTATTTCCATCTGTTTATTAATGGTCTATCAACAAAGTAAACGTTTAAAATATTTATAAAAAAGAGTCACGTTGTATGAATGATTTCCTATTTAGTGTCGTTTCCGATGTGCTGGTTGGTGCAGGAACATCCCAGCAGCTAGGCGATATGGCCGCGGCCATGGGAATGCAGCGCGCCCTAATTGTTACCGACCCAGGTATTGTTAAATTTGGTCTGTTAGACAGTGCGGTAAAAAATCTTGAGACCAACAATGTGACCCTCAGTATTTACTCCGATGTAGTTGCCGATCCGCCAGAGTCAGTAGTGATGGATGCAGTCGCAGCTGCCCAGGCATTTGGCTGTGATGGGGTAATTGGTTTTGGTGGCGGTAGCTCTATGGATGTGGCCAAGTTATTAGCGGTTCTCATCAAAGGCGAACAGGCGCTGGCTGATATCTATGGCGTTGACCAAATTTCCGCTGGGCGACTGCCTCTGATTCAGGTGCCTACAACCGCTGGTACAGGCTCTGAAGCGACTATGGTATCAATTATTACGACGGGCGAAACCACCAAAGCTGGTGTGGTAAGTCGCACATTGTTAGCCGATAAAATCATTCTCGATGCAACGCTTACGCTGGGTCTGCCGCCAGCAGTCACTGCCGCCACTGGTATAGATGCCATGGTGCATGCCATCGAAGCCTTCACCACTAAACATAAAAAAAATCCATTGTCAGATATGTTGGCCCGCGAGGCTCTGCGTCTGATGGCGGGCAATATTGAGGTGGCGGTTAAGCAGGGCAATAATGTTGCGGCGCGGGAAGCAATGTTACTGGGTGCTATGTTAGCTGGGCAGGCATTTGCTAATGCACCGGTGGCCGCTGTGCATGCGCTGGCCTATCCGCTGGGGGGCAATTACCATATCCCCCATGGTCTCAGTAACTCCTTAGTGCTGCCTCATGTGCTGCGCTTTAATGTCCCTGAGGCAGGGCATCATTACGCAGAACTCGCATCCATTATTTTACCCAATAAAACGCTACCCACTGATCGGCATGAGGTATCTGAACTATTGGCGACTTACTTTTTAGCTCTGGCGGAAGATCTAGGTTTGCAAACGACTCTGCGTCAGATGAATATCGACCAAGATGATCTTCCGATGTTAGCTGAGCAGGCTATGTTGCAGCAGCGTTTATTAATTAATAACCCACGTGATGTCAGTCTTGATGATGCCCTCGCCATCTACCGACAGGCGTTTTAAGTTATGACCGAACGTGACGGCTATCCCTACTTTGCCGATATCACCACCAGATGGATGGATAACGATATCTATGGTCATGTAAACAATGTGGTGTATTACAGCTACTTTGATTCCGTGGCGAATAAGTACCTGATAGAAGAGGGTAGTTTAGACATACACAGTGCCGATATTATCGGTTTTGTGGTGGCGTCCTCATGCCAATACATTTCTCCCATCGCCTATCCAGAACCTATTGAAGCGGGTTTGAGGGCGAATAAAATCGGCAATAGCTCTGTGGAATACGGCATTGCTATTTTTCAGCAGGGCCAGCCGACGGCATCGGCGGTGGGTACCTTTACCCATGTATTTGTGGATCGGGCTAGCGATAAGTCCGTTACGATTCCATCACAGCTAAGACAGGCGCTAGAGGCAGTGTTAGTCAGCGACGCCTAATCTTTATGCAGGCGGATTAGTCCCTCTTGAATGGTACTGGCCACTAACCGCCCATCGCGACTAAAGAACGACCCGCGGCTCAGTCCGCGAGCATGACTAGAGCGCGGGCTATCCATGGCATACAGCAACCATTCATCGGCTTTAAATTCATCGTGAAACCAGATGCAGTGATCCAGAGATGCCGGTTGAAACTTAGGGTTCATAAAGCTGACGGCGTGGGGGAGCATTGAGGTGGCCATTAGGCTAAAGTCTGATGCATAGGCCAGAATAGCTCGATGCAGTGCTGGATCATTGGCGACTCCCATCTCAGAGAGAGAGCCTGCTGCCTTGATCCAGACGAGTTGCTCGGCAGCTCTTGGCTCAGGATTTTTATAATCCACAGGGTTCACTGAACGCATCTGTATTGGCCGCAATGATGGGCGTCTTTTCTTTGATCGATCAGTATCGTTCTTCGACAGTGACTCAGCCAGTTTAGCCCAGCGTATACTGTCGTCTTCCAGACCTTCTGGCCCTGCGCAATCAGGCATATTCGCTTGATGAGATAGTCCTGACTCCATGACCTGAAATGAAAGCTCGGTATTGAAGATAGCTTTGCCGCGCTGGGAGCCCACCACACGGCGTGTCGTAAAAGAGCCGCCATCGCGAATAGCGTCCACCTCATAAAGGATCGGCACCGAAGGGTCGCCGGGACGCAAAAAATAGGCATGCTGAGAATGCACCATGCGCTCTTGATCAACTGTATCTTGGGCGGCGCGCATGGCCTGGGCAAATACCTGGCCGCCAAAGACACGCTTATTCATAGTTTCAGGAGTGACCCCGCGATAGATATTAGTATCAATTTTTTCCAGTGTTAGAACATCCAGTAGCTGCCCTAATGCTTTACTCATGCGGTCTGTTTCCTAATGTTATCACGGCGCCGTAATGGCCATTGTTGAGTGGAATTACCCAGGGTACTTCAGACCTGCTCTAGGGTACCTGAAATGACTCTATAAGCCACGTAAATACCCGAATTTTGTAGTGTAATACTTGAAAGACACAATAACATACTGTAAGTTCAATTTAATAATTCTTAAGTTTAAAATACAATTTTTGTCGCTAACTAATCCTTTTGTTAGGCGACTCAGCAGGAGACTAATGTGAGTGATTTAAAGGCGTTTAGACAAGAAACTCGGGACTGGCTGGAAGAGAACTGCCCGCCATCAATGCGCGAGTCGGTCAAAGGCGGCGAGAGCATGTGCTGGGGTGGTCGCAACTTCAAGTTTGAAAGCAAAGAGCAGCAGCAGTGGATGGAGCGTATGGGCGCCAAAGGCTGGACTGCACCAGATTGGCCGACAGAATATGGCGGCGGTGGTCTGGATAAGGCCGAGCACAAAATATTGCGAGAAGAGATGTCGCGCCTTAATGCTCGCTCGCCCCTCGATAGCTTTGGTATCTGGATGATTGGTCCGGCACTGCTTAGGTATGGTTCTGAGGCACTCAAGCAACAACATTTACCGCCCATTGTCCGTGGTGAGATTCGCTGGTGTCAGGGCTATTCTGAGCCGGGCGCTGGTTCAGATCTGGCCGGCTTGCAGTCTAAGGGCGAAGATCGAGGCGATCACTTTATTGCCAATGGCCAAAAGGTATGGACCTCCTATGGTGATAAAGCCGACTGGATGTTCTGCCTGCTGCGCACAGATTCCGAGGCCAAGAAACAAATGGGTATCAGCCTGGTGCTGTTCGATATGCTCACGCCCGGGGTCACTCCGAAGCCAATTAAACTTATTTCTGGTAGCTCGCCGTTTTGTGAAACCTTTCTTGATGATGTGCGTGTTGAAAAAGATCAGGTAGTGGGTGAGGTCAATCAGGGTTGGACTATTGCCAAATATCTGCTTACCCACGAGCGTGAAATGATTGGCGGTATGGGCATGACCGATGCCGGTGTTGAGACTCTCAGCCAGATGGCCGCGCGAGTTATGGGCGTTGAGCAGGGTCGTATGAATAACCCAATACTTCGTGCCGAAGTGGCCAAGTGGGAAATTGACGGCGCCTGTTTTGGACTAACTGCAGAGCGTGTTACCGATGAAGCTAAAGCTGGCAGCGGAGTAGGCGCTACCTCGGCAATGCTCAAGTACTATGGCACCGAGCTCAATAAACGACGCTTTGAAACACTGCTTAAGATCAATGGTAGTGATGCCATGATATGGGATGGCGAAGCTGCAAATAATGGCTGGTTGCCACGCACCTGGCTGCGTACTAAAGGTAATTCAATCGAAGGCGGGACCTCTGAGGTTCAGTTGAACGTTATCGCTAAAAATATCCTAGGCCTGGGCTAGCAGAATTACCAGAGCACCAACAGAATTTAAAGGTACAGAATCATGGCACTATTATTAAACGAAGAGCAGCAAATGCTCAAAGAATCAGCGCAGAGATTTTTGGCAGAGTTTGCCCCAGTCGCAGAGCTGCGGAAACAGCGTGATGCGAATAGTCAAAGTGGCTACGCCGATAATTTATGGGCACAGATGGCCGATATGGGCTGGGCCGCCATTTTGGTTCCAGAAGCCTACGGTGGCCTTGAGTTTGGTCACGTGGGAATGGGGCAAATTGTAGAACAAACTGGCCGCACCCTTACCGCATCACCACTTTTTGCGACAGCAGTGTTAGGTGTTACCGCGATTACTGCAGCGGGTAGCGAAGACCAAAAAACACTGCTGCTTGGCGCAATTGCCAGTGGTGGGATCACCACGGCTCTAGCGGTTGATGAAAAAACTCACCATGCTCCAACCCAGATTAGTCTGTCGGCAGTAAAGCAGGGCAGCGGCTATATACTCAATGGCGCCAAACGTTTTGTTGCCGATGGCAGCACAGCTGACAAGCTAATTGTAGCAGCGCGCACTGGGGGAGAGGACGGTGACATGAGTGGCATCAGCCTGTTTGTGGTGGACCGCACCGCCGCAGGTGTTGAAGTCGAGCGCACAGATATGACCGACAGCCGCAACTATGCAAATATCAGCTTCAACAATGTAGAGGTGGCTGAAGCTGCACTGCTTGGTGAAGAGGGCAAGGGCTTTAAGGCGCTCAACTCTGCCTTGGATGTGGGTAATATTTACCTTTCAGCAGAGTTATTGGGCATCGCTCAAGAGACATTTGATGTGACCCTGCAGTATCTAAAAGAGCGTAAACAGTTTGGTGTTTTAATTGGTTCATTTCAGGCCTTGCAGCATCGTGCTGCCCATTGGTGGAGTGAAGTTGAGCTATGTAAGTCAGTGGTATTAAAAGCGCTACAAGCAATGGATGAGGGCGATAAAAAGTCGCCAGCTCTAGCGAGTATTGCTAAAGCCAAGCTTTGCGAAGTTGCCGAACTAGCAACTAATGAAGCGATTCAGATGCATGCGGGTATTGGCATGACAGATGAATATGATATCGGCTTCTTTATTAAACGGGCTCGCTCAGCACAGATTATGTTTGGTGATAACAGTTACCACACGGATCGTTTTGCACTTTTAAGTGGTTACTAGTAAGCGGATAATAGGAAGCCCAAAATTAAATAAATTTTCAGATTATAAGGATAAGAACAATGGATTTAGGTATCAGCGACAAAGTCAAGCCCATACTCGAAGAAGTAAGGCATTTTATTGATACAGAGATTCTGCCACTGGAGCATGAGTATCATGAAGAAATTTCTAAAGGTGATCGCTGGACTTTTACCGATCGCCAGACAGAAATTTTGGAAGGGCTTAAAACTAAGGCAAAAGCCAAGAACCTGTGGAATTTCTTTCTCACGCATTTCGAGGGTGGGCATGGACTGAACACCGTTGAGTATGCTTATATTGCTCAAGAGACCGGTCGCTCGCACCTTGCCCCTGAAGTGTTTAACTGTGCAGCGCCAGACACAGGCAATATGGAAGTGCTAGCGCGTTTTTGTACAGAAGAGCAAAAAGAGATCTGGTTAAAGCCTCTTTTAGCCGGCGAGATTCGCTCGGCCTATGCCATGACTGAGCCCGATGTTGCCTCATCCGATGCGACCAATATTGCTATGGCCTGTGTGGCCGATGGCGATGAGTGGGTGCTCAACGGCGAAAAAATCTGGATCTCTGGCGCCGGTGACCCACGTTGTAAGATTATGATTGTGATGGTTAATACCAATCCTAATGGTCCCCGTCACGCCAAGCACAGCCAGGTACTGGTGCCCTTTGATACCCCGGGCGTAAAGAACCTGCGCCCCATGGAAATCTATAATGTTGACGATGCGCCCCATGGCCATATGCACATGCGCTTCACAGATGTACGTGTGCCCAAAGAGAATTTGATTCTCGGCGAAGGCCGTGGTTTTGAGGTTGCACAGGGCCGCTTGGGGCCGGGCCGTATTCACCACTGTATGCGCTCTTTGGGATTAGCAGAAGCTGCGCTTAAATTAATGTGCGAACGTTCTCTAACTCGTGAAGCGTTTGGTCGCCCTCTAGCCAAGCTGGGCGGCAATGTGGATATTATTGCTCAGGCCCGTATCGAAATTGAAATGACTCGCTTGCTATGCCTTAAAGCGGCTTGGTTGATGGATCACGAAGGCACAGATGCGGCCCAGCCCTTTATATCAATGATTAAGGTAGCGGCGCCGACTATGGCGTTAAAAATTATCGATGAGGCCATGCAGATGTACGGCGGTATTGGTTTGTCTCAGGACACGCCACTGGCAACCTGGTATGGCGCTCAGCGCACGCTGCGCTTTGCCGATGGCCCAGATGCAGTTCACCGTATGGTTATTGCTCGTCGTGAGCTAAGCCAGTACCGTTAAGCTAGTCTCCAACACTTAATGTCAGGAGAAGTAACAAATGACTATTCGCTATGACGGACAGGTCGCTATAGTAACGGGCTCAGGCAATGGTCTGGGCCGATCCCATGCGCTGGCATTAGCCGCTCGTGGGGCCAAGGTTTTGGTCAATGACCTAGGCTGTTCGGTTAATGGTGACGGCGACTCAAGCAATGCAGCAATGGAAACAGTGGCCATGATTGAAGCCGCTGGTGGCGAAGCCATTGCCAATAGTGCCAATGTTGCTAACATGAACGAAGTAGAGGCCATGATGGCTCAGGCTGTTGAAAAGTGGGGCCGAGTCGATATTCTAGTGAACAACGCCGGTATTCTCCGCGACAAGAGCTTTGCCAAAATGGAAATGACCGATTTTCGGCTGGTGGTTGATGTGCATCTTATGGGCTCTGTTAACTGTTCCAAGGCAGTATGGGCGCTAATGCGTAAGCAGGGTTATGGTCGTATTGTGATGACCACCTCTTCAAGTGGAATGTACGGCAACTTTGGTCAAGCGAATTATGGTGCAGCAAAAATGGCCGTGGTTGGTTTGATGAATACCCTTTGTATTGAGGGTGAAAAGTACAATGTTAAGGTTAACTGCCTGTCGCCAACTGCAGGCACTCGTATGCTGGAAGGTCTGATCACTGATGAACAGTCGGATATTATGACGGTTGAACCGGTTACCGCGGGCCTGTTAACCCTCTGTGATGAAGCGGCCCCAAATCGTAGTATTCTCTGTGCTGGAGCCGGCGGTTATGCGCGCACTCATATCTATGAGACGGAAGGTATCTATTTGCCACCGGAAGAGCAGACCGCAGAAAATGTGCGCGCGTACATAGATGCTATTGACAGTCCTGAGGGAGAGCAGGTACTCGTTGGCGGCTTCCAACAGACCAACAAGTTTATTGCTAAAGCCGTTGAGAACTTTACCAAAAAAATAAACAATTAATTAGGAAGAGATCATGAAAGCGTTAGTCTGTAATGAGTTTGGGCCTACCGAAAATTTATCGCTTGAAGAGCGTCCAGCACCCACCCCAGGCAAGGGTGAAATTCTGGTAGATATTAAAGCTGCTGGCGTTAACTTTCCCGATGTCTTAACGGTTCAGGGTAAGTATCAGTTTAAGCCTGAGTTACCCTTTGTGCCGGGCGCAGAAGTTGCCGGTATTGTCACTGCTGTGGGCGAGGGTGTTACCAGCCGTAAGGTCGGTGACAAGGTTATTTCGACGCTGCAGATTGGTGGTTTTTCTGAGCAGTGTGTTGCCTCAGAGCACGGATCTTTCGGTATGGGCGAGACGATGTCTTTTGAGCAGGCGGCGGGTTTTGCGATTACCTACGGTACGTCTTATTACGCGTTAAAACAGCAGGCGAAGATTCAACCCGGCGAGACATTGCTAGTTCTAGGTGCTGCTGGTGGCGTGGGTATTGCGACTATCCAGATTGCTAAGGCGATGGGTGCGAAGGTTATTGCGGCAGCCAGTTCGGAAGAGAAGTTAGATTTTGCCTGTGAAGCTGGCGCTGATTTGCGCATTAATTATTCTGAAGAAAACCTTAAAGATAAAGTTAAGGAACTGACCGGCGGTAAGGGAGCCGATGTTATCTATGATCCGGTTGGTGGTGATTTCTCCGAGCAGGCATTTAGGGCAATTGCTTGGGATGGTCGCTTTTTGGTGATTGGTTTTGCCTCTGGTCCAATTCCAGCTATACCTCTTAACCTGATGTTGCTTAAAGGAGCATCGTTAGTTGGCGTTTTCTGGGGTTCTTGGGCAGCGAGATTCCCGATAGAGTCGCGTCAAAACTTTGATGAGTTGATTGAGATGATTGATGGTGGCCAGTTCTCACCTCTGGTGACCGAGGTATATTCGCTTGACGATTATAAGGCGGCGTTTGCGTCTATCTCGGAGCGTCGAGCCAAGGGTAAGGTTATTTTGTCCAACGGGTGATTATTATCTGGCTCTAAAAGGGCTCGCAATTACGGGCCTTTTTTTATGTGCACCATAGCTCGCGCCAAACAAACGCACCCTAGACCTTCGCGACCGTCTCAATGAGTATAGGTATATCTGGGTATTGTTCTCTTTGAAGAAAATTGCATCAACTCAGTGGTTGGCGCCACTTTTGCTGTGGCTATACAATGCCCGCACGGCCCAAACGGCAGCTGTTTCAATTCTCCCGATTCAACATTACTAGTAAAAAAATATGATGCAAAATGCTCTGGAGATTCTAAGCAGCCTATACGGTTATGAGAGTTTTCGTGGTCATCAGGCAGAGATTATTGATCATGTGAGTGCTGGTAATAATGCGCTGGTACTTATGCCCACCGGCGGCGGTAAATCGATTTGCTATCAAATTCCCTCATTATTGCGTGAGGGTGTTGGTATTATTATTTCTCCGCTAATCGCACTGATGCAGGATCAGGTTGATGCCATGCAACAGCTTGGTGTCAAAGCCGCATTCCTTAACTCCAGCCTGTCTCACAGTGAGCAGAATGTGATTGAGGAGCAACTGTTATCAGGACAGTTGGATTTACTTTATGTAGCCCCAGAGAGGCTAATTCAGTCCTGTACGCTTGACCTCTTAAGCCATTGTCAGCTGGCGTTATTTGCCATTGATGAGGCGCACTGTGTTTCTCAATGGGGCCATGACTTCCGCTCAGATTATCTGTCGTTAAGCTTACTCAATGATCGGTTTCCCTCGATACCGCGCATTGCTTTGACTGCTACGGCAGATATTCGCACTCGTAAAGAGATTATTGAGCGGCTGTCACTCACAGATGCTAATTCTTATATCAGTGGATTTGACCGCCCTAATATTCGCTATGCTATTGCCAACAAGACTACTCCTAAAAAACAGCTACTGGCTTTTTTACAGCAGCGAAAAAATGAAGCGGGCATTGTGTACTGCCTGTCACGTAAAAAGGTTGAAGATACTGCAGCTTGGTTAAGCCAGCAGGGCTTTAATGCATTACCTTATCATGCAGGTTTGCCGGCCCAGCTTAGGCAGACTCATCAGAGCAGGTTTTTGCGTGAAGACGGCGTGATTATTGTGGCCACTATTGCCTTCGGTATGGGTATAGATAAACCCGATGTGCGTTTTGTGGCGCATCTGGATTTACCCAAAAGTATCGAAGCCTATTATCAGGAAACAGGTAGAGCAGGGCGTGATGGTCAGCCCGCCGATGCCTGGATGGTTTATGGTTTGCAGGATGTGGTGCGGCTGCAACAGATGGCGCAGGGCTCCGACGGCTCCGAGCAGCATAAGCGCGCCGAACGTCATAAACTCGATGCCATGTTGGGTCTCTGTGAAGTGACTAGCTGTCGCCGAAAAGTGCTGTTGAGTTACTTTGCCGATGAAGCGCCCAATCAATGTGGTAACTGCGATAATTGTCAGCTGCCGCCAGAAACCTGGGACGCTACTGAGGCAGCGCAGAAGGTGCTGTCTTGCATATATCGCACTGGTCAACGTTTTGGTGTGGTCCATGTTATGGATGTGCTACAGGGGAAAGAGAATGAAAAAGTTCTGCAACATGGGCATCAGCAACTAAGTACTTTTGGTATTGGCAGTGATATTCATGAGGCTCAATGGCGCTCTGTGATTCGCCAGTTAGTAGTGCGTGGTTTATTGCGGGTTGATCTTGAGGGTTTCAGCGCATTGCAGCTGACGGACATCTGTCGGCCGGTTTTAAAAGGTGAACAGTCACTGCATTTGCGCAAAGAAGATATTAAAGCACCATCCACTAAAAAGGGCGGTTCTAAGGCGTCGAGGAAAACTCAAATACGGCCAGAAGATCAGGAGTTGTGGGAAGAGTTGCGGGAGTGCAGGAAGTATCTTGCGGAGGAACACAATGTTCCACCCTATGTTATTTTTCACGATGCGACATTAAAAGAAATGATAGATGTGATGCCTATGTCGGCCTCTGAGTTTCTTATGATTGGTGGGGTGGGTGATAGCAAGATGGAAAAGTATGGTGCAGATTTTATTGAGATAATTTGTCGCTATGCTGAGGCGAGTTAGTTTCTGCTCGCTCCTCTCTCAGCCTAAGAGCAGTCGTCACCGTTTAAGAGAGCGCATCGGCGAAGAGAGATTATTTTCCAATAGGGGCCATCCTCAGAGGGTATTAGTCAGACCCATACCTATGTAGTGATTTAAGATGTGAAGCCGGTAACGGCTTTTAGCTTTAGTGTCTAGAGGGGCTAAAACATCCAGTTCCAGTCTCTAGCGATAAACTCTTGGTACTCTGGCGGGCATCCGAGTGAGTAATTCATAGCCGATCGTACCGCAGACTTCAGCGATTTCATTCACCGGTAATTCAGGTCCCCAGAGCACAGCTCTATCACCAATGGCGACTGTATTTAGGTCTGTTACATCAACGGTAATCATATCCATGGATACTCGTCCTACCAGTGGACAGCGTATGCCATTGATTAGCACTGGCGTGCCATTCGGCGCCTGGCGTGGATACCCATCACCATAGCCCACAGTCACCGTCGCAATAGCAGAGTCTCGCTCGGCAGTCCAGTTGGCAGTATAGCCAACTGGTTCACCGACGCTAATAGTGCGGACTGAGATGATCGCAGACTCAAGGCACATAACGGGCTTAAGTTGGTCGGCATTTTCCTGAGGCTGAGCAAAGGGGCTATTGCCATAAAGCATATAGCCGGGTCGCTGCCAATCTCTGTGTGCCTGAGGCCAGCCAAGAATTGCGGCAGAGTTAGCCAGGCTCGTTAGTAGCGTATTTTTTGTCGCTGGCAGGTGCAGGTCAAAGGTTTTAATTTGCTGTAATGTGGCCTGATTATCGAGATCATCGGCGCAGGCAAAATGGCTGGTGACAACAATTTCATCACTGACATTATGACTGCTGCACAGGTCATCATAGGCTGTCTGAATTTCATCAGATTGGAAGCCGAGGCGGTGCATACCAGTGTCTATTCCCAGCCAGACATTCACTTTTCGAGCCAGGTTAGCATTTAAGATAGCCTCGACTTGGGGTCTGTTTTCCACCATTAGCCAAAAATTATATTGAGCCGCTAGATCAACTTCATCAGTGCTAAAGGTGCCCTCTAGAAGTAGGATAGGCTTTTCAATGCCTTTCTGACGAAGCTCCACGGCCTCCTCAATACTGGCGACGCCAAAAGCTGGGGCAATATCGGCTAGGGCACCGGCCACTTCAATAGCGCCGTGGCCATAGGCATTGGCTTTTACCATGGGGATAGTTTTAGATTGCGGCGCTAAAGACTGTGCCAACATAAAGTTATGGCGCAGTGCCTGCAGGTCAATAATCGCCTTGGTCGGTCTGGACATGTTTGCTTACCTAATCGGTATCTTTAGTAGTTAAACTTGCCCGCGGTATATAGAGCCTGAGCGGCAAGCCACACATCGCCCACTTCACCATTGCCAACCGCAACGCCGTCGATTTCTATAACGGGGGCGATTTCCTTGGAGGAGCTAGTGATCCAAACTTCGTCGGCACTGGCGACTTCATCCATGGTTACAGTGCGCTCTTCGACAGCAATAGAGCCGTCCTGACGCAGTACATCTAGCACAATATGCCGTGTAATGCCGGGCAGTAATTGGTTGTCTAATGGCGGTGTACTCACTATGCCATCTTTGACAATAAAGGCATTGCAGGCGCTGGCTTCCGTGAGTTCATTGTTAGCGTTAAATAGCAGTGTTTCGCCATGGCCCTGTTTATACCCTTGCTGAAAATGCAGCACATTGCCCAGTAGCGCTGTCGATTTAATATGGCAGCGCTCCCAGCGCAGATCCCTGTCGGTAGAAACCTTGTAGCTATGGGCTAATGCCTTATCGGCGACTGGCGGTGGTGCAATCTCGAAAGCAAAGGCAAATACTGTAGGTGCAATATTTTCAGGAAAACCATGAAAACGCTTAGTGTCTGCGCCGCGGCTAACATGCAGATAGATCCCTAGATTGCCGGCGCCATTTTCTTTAATAAGGCGATTACATAGATCCGCCCAATCAGCTTCAGACCAATCGAGATTGATACCTACAGCGGCCAAACCATTTTTCATGCGAGCAATATGTGGGGCAAAGCCAACCATATTCCCTTCGTAAGAGGGCACTACTTCATAGATACCATCGCCAAATAGGAACCCTCTATCCAGCGGGGATATTTTGGCTTCTTCCACTGGCAGATAGGCGCCATCTAAATATGCAATGCTCATATTAATGCCTTGATAGACTTTGGCGAAATGGTATCAGCGAGGTGCTTTACACGCAAAGCAATTTGGCCTGATAGTCATTGCTTTTTAGCTAAATTTTAGCAGAAATTGTTGTTAATAAGTTTAATATAAAAATAATTTCCTGCTGCTATCAGTTTTTTACTATTTTTCTCAGGTCATTGATGAGTTGTTCGCTAATGTCTGCGTTTAATCCGTCCTCGGTCAATGTGTTTTCTCTGGTTACACCATCGACACTGCCGCGCTCAGAGAGGTAGTTTAAAATGGCCAAATTATTCCAGCGGGCAAGCATATCTTTCCCTGAGATAATGGATAGCATTGCGAGTAATCCATGGGCTGCCCAGTTGGAAACATCGGCTATCAACAGCTCATCACAGCAGGTGGCTGAGGGGATTATATTCAGACCTGTCAGTGTATCTGCAACATTGCCCATACCAATTTCATTGCCGCCATCACCTATGGCAATGGTTGGGCAGTTGGCTAGAGTAAGAAAGTAATCGAAGCTGGCACAGCGGGCACTGATATTTTCGCCGCGCATATTGTAGTAATGTCCATCGGCTGCCATGCCGGGGCGTTCAATTGAAATGACTAGGTTCGGCTGATATTTGTCTAAAACCAGCTGTGCTTCGCGAGCGCTGGTTTCCGGTTCACCGACAGTGATCTTATGCACATGATAATCATCGCTTACGGCATCTGCCAGCGGTGAGCCGCACACTAATATAGGCATTGCTCCAAGAGACTCTATGGCTTGGTACAGAGCAATTGCGCCCACTGGGCCATCGGTCTCGTAGGTATGATTAACTGGAAAGCCAGTGCCAATTAATACATGGCCACTGATATTTTGCAGCATATGTGCGGCGCGATAATAGTAGCCTGGTGTCAGTGCTGCTTGTAGGGTTTGCATACCGCGCGGGTTTCGTGCGGTGAGCAAATCTTCGATCTGCTGGCTAATTTGCAAATGACTCATTGCGCTGCTGGCTCAAGCTGACTGTTATTAAATCGCTGCTCATCTAATGCGAGTAAATTATGTGCCTGTTCGAGGCTGATAGCCTCAAACTGTATTGTACCGCCTGGCATAAGCTGCGCCAGTTTGCCGAGATCTAAGGATAGCACCGAACCCAATTTGGGATAGCCGCCAATAGTTTGACGGTCATTTAACAAGATAATGGGCTGGCCATCTGCGGGCACCTGAATGGCGCCTAAGCATATGCCTTCAGAGAGAATGCCGTCGATACTCGGGGCTATGTTGGCACCCTTAAGGCGATAACCCATACGGTCACTACTTTCAGTGACGGTATATTCCGAGGAAAAAAATATTTGTTTTTGCACTTTGCTAAAGGCATCCTGCTGATAGCCTAATATCACTCTTAATCGCACTTGATTATCAGCATAATCCGGTAGTCTTCGTTTGGGCACAGACACAGAACCTAAGTGATGCTCCAAAGTTTGGCAGGGTAAAATTTGGCCTGCCTGCAATGGTTGGCCATCCTGAGTTAGTCCGCCCAATCCTTCGCGAGGAACTGTGGATACGCTATTAAAAATGGGCTCTATTTGAAAACCACCCGCCACTGCAAGGTAGCCTCGACTACCGGCGATAGCAAATCCAAGTTCAATGCGATCACCCGGATTTATTCCATGACTCTGCCATAGAGCGGCAGGTTTTTTATTGATCGTTAGGGGAATGTTGGCGCCGGTCACTGCGACTGTGGTTTTAACCGATGACTCTAGTATCAGACCGCCGACCGTCACCTCAATAACGGTTGCCGACTGAGCATTACCACAGAGGCGGTTGGCCCAACGAAAGGCATCGCTATCCATCGGACCACCAGTTGTTAGACCGATACCATGGAGGCCAAAGCGCCCGCTGTCTTGTGGCAGGCTAAAAATACCCGGCTGAATAACCTCTAGGCCGCTCATAGTCCGCCGCCCAGCTCTAAAAAGCGATGTTTATCTATAGCGGTAAAACGGACGCGATCACCGACTTGCACCGGCATACTCGGACTGGCATTGGGATCAAACATAAGCTCTGGACAGAGTCCGATTAGATTCCAACCGCCAGGGGACTGGGCTGGATAGACAGCAGTTTGTCGGTCGGCAATGGCCACGGCGCCACGGGGCACCTTGACTCTTGGGGTAGCTAACCTAGGTGCGGCGATGCGTAGATCGACTTCACCAAGGTAAGCAAAACCCGGGGCAAAACCTATGGCATAGACTCTATATTCAGTTTCCTGATGAATGGCAATAACTTGCTCTGTGGTTAGCCGGGCTCCATCAGCTAACGCCTTTAAGTCGGGTCCAGATTCGGCGCTGTAATAAACGGGAAGACTAACTAATCTGCCCTCTACCTGATTGTCTGCAGTGGTTAGATTGCTGAGTGCTTGGCGAATAGTGGCACGCACAGCATGGTGATCGGTTTGCAATGGATTATAAATCACCAGCAGTGAGCCATAGGATGGCACTAGATCAACCAATACTTGGTCAATAGTTTCGTGCAGATGATGAGCAGTTTGGGCGATCTGTGACGCGATGGCAGCAGTTGGCTTATCGCCAAAATAAATAATCAGTGAGTTCTCTCCGGCAATAGAGATACTGTGTTGCTGGTTACTCATAAGTGAATCAGTTGACGAATTTCTTCGATCGCATTGACGCCGTCGATATTGTCTCCATGCACACAGAGCGAATCTGCTTGCAGTTCCAATCTATGGCCACTGTTAGTGGTGACACTGCCATCATTTTTTAACTGACTCACCTGAGCGAGCATCTTCTCTCTACTGTGCACGGCACCTTCTTTGGCTCTCGAGAGCAGCGCGCCATTGTCGTCATAGCAGCGATCGGCAAAGGCTTCAAAAATCAGCTTCAGACCAAACATCTCAGCTTCTTGACGATGGGTTTCTGCATCTGGAGTTGCCTGTAACATAAATGCCAGAGGCAGATGTGATCCTGCAATGGCCTCCATAACCGCACTGCGAATATGACCATTAGCCATCATATCGTTATATAGGGCGCCATGAGGTTTAACATAGGTGATTGGCATATCAATATTCTCTGCCATGCCAGCCAGGGCTGCAATTTGGTACTCCACAATGGCGATAATCTCTGCCGCGGGCAGGCTCATTGAGCGACGACCAAAACCGGCGAGGTCTGGGTAGCTGGGGTGAGCGCCAACCACGACATTATGGCCTTTGGCAGAGAGCAGTGTTTTCTTCATCACGATCGGGTCGCCAGCGTGAAAACCACAGGCAATGTTGGCTTGGTCTATAAATGGCATTACCTGATCATCGAGGCCCATTTTCCAGGCGCCGAAGCTTTCGCCGAGATCGCAATTTAATAATAATGGCATGTTGTTTCCTTAAAGTTATCTTTTTTAACATTTTTATTCTGTACAAATAAACGAGAGATCCTTCACTGCGTTCAGGATGACTCAGTTCTTGTTCCGGGTGACTCACCGTAATCACGCATGACTTGCCATCGATATCTGACTCTCCGCTGCCATCCTGAGTAAAGCGAAGGACCTCAGGTCACCGCAAGATCACTATTTTTCATATCCGTTACCAGCATACAACCCGGGCTATGAGTAATGCAGAAAGGAAGTTTTGCTGCTTCCAAGGCCACCTGAGGTGTTACACCGCAGGCCCAAAATAGCGGATGTTCGCCGTCCTTAATTGTCACTGCATCGCCATAGTCAGGCTGATTGATATTTGCAATACCAATATCCTGCGGATTGGCATAATGAATTGGTTCGCCATGGACTGAGGGGAAGTGCGTACATATCTCCGCCGCGCGCAGAGCTTCAGTCGGCGCAAAGGGGCGCATACTGACTACCATTTTTCCATTAAAAGGACCGACTGGGGTACAGTTGATATTGGTGATGTACATGGGCACGTTGACCGCTTCAGTTACGTTGCGTACTTCGAGCCCGTCGGTAATTAATGCTTCTTCAAAGGAGAAAGAGCAGCCGAGCAAGAAGGCCACCAGATCATCGCGCCACAGTGCCGAGATATCATTTACCTCACTGGTCACGATGCCGTTTTCAAAAATTTTATAACTGGGGATATCAGTGCGTATATCTAAATCAGAACCGAGTTTTGCAATACTGTTCTCGCCGGGTTCTGACATGGCGATTAGAGGGCAGGCCTTGGGATTGGCTTCACAGAATTTTAAAAAATCGGCGGCATCAGAGGCCGGCAAAATCACTAGATTACACTGCACAAAACCCTGACAAAAACCTGAGGTGTTGCCAATGTGCTCGCCAGTGCGAATTGATTGGCGAAACTGTGCTGGAGATTGCTCGATATTTTTTGACATCATTACTCCCTCTCTTAAGCCGTTTAAAGGTCGAATTCTAGCAGAACCTGAAGGCGAGAGGCACTAGACCTCTGGTGGTAGGGCTGGCGCCATTAGGTTTTATGCTGCTACTTCCAGTTTTCCGCCCAAGCATCCAAGACACACTCAGCATACCAGTATCGCCCAGAGCTACCGTTGTAACGTGCTAGCGCATCTGCAAGACGGCCTTTTTCTTTATCCAGATAATATTTAAGAATAGTACAACCATAGCGCAGATTAGTTGGGGTGTGGATCAGATTATCATCGGGGCGGCCAATCTCTTGTTTCCAAAAGGGCATTATCTGCATCATGCCCTGGGCACCTGCGAAAGACACTGCATATTGATTAATATGGCTTTCGACTTGTATTAGGGCGAGAGCAACCTCAGGCTGCAGACCGGCGCGAGATGCCTTTTTAATGCAACAGACGCAGCAAGTCGAGGCGTCTCTCCTTATCGTTGATAATCTTAGCAAGAGAGGGATCTTTGGACACAAGCCACACCTCGGCATCGTAGACATTGTCAAAGCTATCGGCTTCTGCGGCGACTTTTTTGAACGCTGAGGTCAGGTCTGGATCAGTACTTTCAAAGCCAATAACCCCATTGCCCGCACACATAAGTAGTAGGGCAATGATGGCTCTTTGTAAAATTAGCGAATTATTTAAAAATGTTTTCCGCAATAAAGTCATTTAGCTTATCCATAGCTATATGTTGGTTTTCCGGTTCACGACGATTGCGATACTCGACGTTGCCGCCTTCCAGGCCGCGATCACCAATCACGATGCGGTGAGGAATGCCGATCAATTCAATATCAGCGAGCATGCCACCTAGTCGCGCCTTGGCCTGGTCCATAAATAATACTTCGTAACCTGCGGCGCTAAGTGATTCATACAACGTCTCGCAGGTGGCTTTAACATTGTCCGATTTGTGCATATTGATCGGCACAATAGCAATTTGAAAGGGAGCAATGGCGTCTGGCCAGATAATGCCATTGTCATCATTATTCTGTTCAATAGCAGCGGCCACTATGCGACTGACGCCAATGCCATAACAGCCCATGCTCATAAATTGTTCTTTGCCATTTTCATCCAGCACCGTGGCCTTCATAGCTTCACTGTATTTGGTGCCGAGCTGGAAAATATGGCCCACTTCAATACCGCGTTTAATCTCGAGGACACCTCTGCCATCTGGACTTGCGTCGCCAGCTACCACATTGCGAATATCAGCAATGGTGAACTCGCCGCAGTCACGGATCCAATTAACTCCTGTTAAGTGATAGCCGTCGCGATTGGCGCCGCAGGCAAAGTCACTAAGCTGCGCGGCGGCGTGATCAACTACCATGGGGAGGTTGAGGTCTACTGGCCCTAGCGAGCCTGGTGAACAGTTTAAGGTGGCTTTAATCTGCGTTTCAGTGGCGAAGCTGATTTCGCTGCTGAGTCCCAAGGCGTGCTGGGCTTTGACTTCATTGAGTTCGTGATCACCACGCACCATCAAACCATACAGCTGGGCTTCACCTTCTTCGTTTTCGGCACTCACAATTAGTGCTTTTAATGTTTGCGGAGCCTCGGTACCTATAAACTTACAGAGTTCACTGATAGTGTGCACTCCGGGAGTGGCCAGCTCGGCTAACTCGGCGGTTGCAGCTGCTGTATCTCCGGCAGGGGCAATAGCTTCGGCTTTTTCAATATTAGCGGCGTAATCGCCTTCTGTGGAGAACACAATGGCATCTTCGCCTGACTCTGCAAGCACATGAAACTCATGGGAATGGCTGCCGCCAATGCTACCTGTGTCCGCCAACACTGCGCGGAACACTAGGCCGGTACGCTCAAAAATGCTGGAGTAGGTCTGGTACATTTTGTCATAGGTCTGCTGCAGAGATTCAGCATTGCTATGAAAAGAGTAGGCATCTTTCATGCAGAATTCTCGCGTGCGCATCACCCCAAATCGTGGACGTCGCTCATCGCGAAATTTAGTTTGAATCTGATAGAAATTAGCCGGTAGCTGTTTGTAGCTGTTAATTTCATTGCGAATAATATCGGTGATCACTTCTTCATGAGTAGGGCCGAGGCAGAATTCACGATCGTGGCGATCTTTGATACGCAGTAATTCAGGACCAAATTGTCCCCAGCGTCCAGATTCTTCCCAGAGGTCAGCGGGCTGAACCACAGGCATCATTAATTCCAGTGCGCCAGCTCGGTCCATCTCTTCACGAACTATAGCTTCTACCTTGCGAAAAACACGCAGGCCCATCGGCAGCCAAGAGTAAAGCCCGGAGGCGACTTTGCGGATCATACCAGCACGCAGCATCAGCTTATGGCTGATCACCTCGGCATCGGCAGGAGATTCTTTTTTGGTGGTAATCAGGTATTGGCTGGCGCGCATGGTTTCTTTTACACTATTTGTTGGTCGACATCGGGGAACCTATTTTACGGTGCCTAGGGGTCGTGGTACAGAGTAAAGATAAAATAGAGAGGGCTGATGTTCCAATTACATGACAGATTAACCGCAGATACGCTATTGGTGGGCGACTTTCCACTCTGCTTGCTACTATTGAGTAAAGACGCCAATTATCCCTGGACCATTCTGGTGCCCAAACGCGAGGGCATTCAAGAGATTTATCAGCTCAATAACATTGATCGTAAGCAATTACTGCATGAATCCTGTGTGTTGGCTGAAGCCATGCAGACACTTTTTAGTCCAGACAAACTGAATATCGCAACGATTGGCAATAAGGTGCCGCAGTTGCATATGCATCATGTTGCTCGAACTACGGAGGATGCTGCCTGGCCCGGACCCGTATGGGGAGCAGTGCCAGCGATCAGTTACAGTGAAGATAAGAGCAGGGCTATCCAGACTAGCCTGCAAGCTCAGTTAGCCATTGAACTAATAAAATAAAACCCCTGACAGGTAGGGGCTTTTATTAAAACAGTGACTAATATTAGTTAGCTTACTTGGCGATGGATGCTAGAACTCAGCCTAGTTGGCCATATCTCTGAGGCCTTTAAGCGCATAGACCTTTACCACATTGGTTGCAGGCTGTGCTTTAAACATAATCTCTTTGCTGGTAAATGTATTAATGCCCTTGCGCGCTTTTTTGGCTGGCTTCTTTACAGTGGTTATCTTAACCAAGCCGGAGAGAACAAATTCGCCCACTGCGCGTTTTTTCACATGGCGTCGAACGAGGAGACATAGCTCGTCTAGTACAGTCTCAATTTGCTTGCGATTTAAGCCCGAGTTAAGAGCTAGTTCATTGACTATTTCAGTCTTGTTGTAACGCGCGGATATCGCAGTAGCCTTGCGAGCTGAGGTAGCTGCCCTTTTAGCGACAGCTTTTTTGGAAGGAGGTTTTCTTACTATAGACTCCTTAGTGGTAGCTTTTTTAGCGGCTACTTTCTTTTTTACTGGCGCTTTCTTCACGGCAGTCGTCTTAGTGATGGGTTTCTTGGCGACAGCTTTTTTCTTCACTGGCGCCTTTTTCTTTGCAGTACCTTCTTTTAAGGCCATTTTATAGTCCTTCATGATTTTGGTTATCCAGTCAAAACCAACCCTGATGTACTACGGGTACCGTCATCAGGGCCTCGACATTACTTATAGCTGCCGATTTGCTGTTGTGCCACGAATAAGCGGTTTTTCTGCGACTTTTCTAACCCAAGCCTATTTATACTGGTTTATTTAGCATTCGCCTGCCGCATAGGCTGATGTATAATGCTGCGCTTTTTAAGCTCAAGCATAAGGTTTGGACGATATGCCAATTTATGAGTACCGCTGTAAGGCCTGTGGGCACGAGCTCGAAGCGTTGCAGAAAATGAGTGATGATCCGTTGACGGACTGCCCTCAATGCCACCAGCCCGAGCTGCATAAACAGATATCAGCGGCGGGTTTTAGGCTTAGCGGCAGCGGTTGGTACGAGACTGATTTTAAAAGCGGCAAAAAGAAGAATCTCAGTGAAGGAAAGAGCGGTGCAACAGATGCGAGTGCAAGCAAGGCCGCATCCACAGCACCTACTAAATAGTGACGCGCACCTTAGGGTGCAATAAAACTTTAGAGCAGGAATAAATTACTGATGTATCGAACTAACTATTGCGGACTTGTTAGAAGCGCCCATATTAATGAGCAGATTACCCTATGCGGTTGGGTTGATCGTCGTCGTGATCACGGCGGTGTTATTTTTCTCGATCTGCGCGACCGTGAAGGCATTGTGCAGGTAGTATTTGATTCTGATGCAGGACAATTTTTTGAGCAAGCCGATAAGGTTCGCTCTGAATATGTATTAAAGGTGACAGGTAGAGTCCGAGCCCGTAGTGAGGCTACGGCAAACGCGAATATGGGTACCGGTGAGATTGAAGTCTATGGTACCGAGCTAGAAATTTTAAACTCGGCTATTACACCGCCATTCCAGCTCGATGACCATATTACTGTGGGCGAAGATGTAAGGCTCAAGTATCGCTATATGGATTTGCGTCGCACCGAGATGCAAAATAGCCTGCGCTTTCGCTCCAAAATTACCTCCAGCATTCGCAATTATCTGGTCGATGATGGTTTCTTGGATATTGAAACGCCAATCATGACTCGTGCTACTCCCGAGGGTGCTAGAGACTATTTGATTCCGTCGCGCACCCATCCAGGACAGTTCTTTGCCATGCCGCAATCGCCGCAGCTCTTTAAACAGATGTTGATGGTTGCTGGTTTTGACCGTTACTACCAGATTGCCAAATGTTTTCGCGACGAAGATTTACGCGCTGACCGCCAGCCAGAATTCACCCAGATTGATATAGAAGCCTCTTTTATTGATGAAGAGGACATTATGTCAACGACGGAAACCATGATTCGCGGTATTTTTGCCGAGCATATGAGCGTTGAATTTGATGCCTTTCCTCGTATGACCTATGCCGATGCGATGGCTAAATACGGCTCCGACAAGCCAGATTTACGTATTCCCCTTGAGCTAGTTGAGATTAAAGATCTGCTTAAGGATATCGAGTTTAAAGTGTTTGCAGGTCCAGCTAACGATCCCGCCTGTCGTGTCACTGCGCTAAAAGTACCGGGTGGCGCTGACATATCACGTAAGCAAATAGATGACTACACCAAGTTCGTCAGCATCTACGGCGCCAAAGGTTTGGCTTGGATCAAGGTCAATGCCATTGAGACAGGGATAGACGGTCTGCAGTCACCGATTATTAAGTTCCTCGGTGATGAAGTGACCATGAATATCATGCAGCGATTGGATGCTCAGAATGGCGATATCGTCTTCTTTGGTGCTGACAAGTCTCAGGTAGTGTCGGAGGCCTTGGGTGCACTGCGTTGTAAAGTCGGTGAAGACTTAAATCTCTATACCAGCGAATGGGCACCAATGTGGGTTGTCGATTTTCCTATGTTTGAAACTACATCTGATGGTGGGCTCACCCCATTGCACCATCCATTTACCGCGCCATCTTGCTCGATCGAAGAGTTGCAGGCAAATCCTGCGACCGCGCTGTCGCGTGCCTATGATATGGTGCTTAACGGCTGTGAGTTGGGTGGTGGTTCTATTCGTATCCACGATCAGATTATGCAGGCAGCCGTATTCGATGTGTTAAAGATATCTGCCGATGAGCAACGCGAAAAGTTTGGCTTTTTGCTAGATGCTCTGCAATACGGTGCGCCGCCACATGGTGGTTTAGCCTTTGGCCTAGATCGTCTGATTATGTTGATGGTGGGAGCCGACAGTATTCGTGATGTTATTGCATTCCCGAAAACCCAGTCAGCCGCCTGTCTATTAACTGATGCACCCTCCGCTGTGGATTCAACGCAGTTAAGAGATTTGAATATTCGGGTGCGCAAGAAAGAAGATTAAAGAATTTGTATGTGTGCAACGTTGTACGTATCAAAAGCAGTAAGTTATTAAACGATAGAAACATAAACTCAAACGAGTAATCACAAGAGGAAATACCGATGAAAGTTATAAAGAAGGCTAAAGAATATACAGTTTACCAAAAGGGTTCTGGCCGTTACGCGGTTAAGAACGCCAGCAAAAACTGGGTAAATGCTGACGAAAAAGTTGCCATTTTAGTGGCTGAAGGCCTGATTAAAGCGGTTGCTGCTGCGCCTGTTGCTGAAGAAGTTGCTGAAGAAGCGGCTCCTGCAGTAGAGGAAGTTGTAGAAGCTGCAGCCGAAGAAGCACCGGCCGAAGAGCCAGCGCCTGTTGCAGAAGAAGCACCTGCTGAAGAAGCGGCATCTGCTGCTGAAGAAGTAGCGGAGGAAGCAGCCCCTGTAGAAGAAGCGCCAGCAGAGGAAGCACCAGCAGAAGAAGCGCCGGCTGCTGAAGAAGCTACTCCTGTTGTAGAGGAAGTGGCCGAAGAAGCATCAGCAGAAGAAGCTGCGCCTGCAGCCGAAGAAGCGGCAGAGGAAAAGCCAAAGGCTAAAGCCAAGGCTAAACCCAAAGCCAAGGCAAAGCCTAAAGCTGCACCTAAGAAAGCTGCGGCCAAAAAAGAAGATTAATTACTCCGGTAATTAACCGCTTTAAAAAACCCTCAGAATTCTGTTCTGAGGGTTTTTTTATGGCGGTCTAAATGGTTTGGGTCCTATTGGGTCCGTTGAGTGATCTCTTCTAGTGTGGCCTTTTACAGCCAGGCGTATGGTTGCTCGATTCGCTAAATCATGCGTAAAGAGGTTGACTCTCTATGCATCCATTGCAACACTTCCAGACTAATCGGAAATCAATCAATTTCATGACACGAATAATCGGTATTGACCCAGGTTCACGGCGCACCGGCTACGGTGTGATTGATATTGTGGGCAGTAAAGTCAGCTATGTTACTAGCGGTATTATTCGATTACCGGAAAAATCATTGCCTGAACGACTGAAAATCATCTTCGATGGTGTCAGCCAGATTATTGAGCAATATAAGCCTGAGCAAATGGCGATCGAAGAGGTTTTTTTGGCCCATAACCCAAGCTCCGCGCTTAAGTTGGGGCAGGCACGGGGTGCTGCAATTGTCGCAGGAGGAAATGCGGGGCTGCCAGTGGGTGAGTATTCAGCACGCAGCGTAAAGCTGGCAGTGGTAGGTACAGGTAGCGCCGATAAGTCGCAGGTGCAGATGATGATTGTGCAACTCCTCAGATTATCTGAGGCGCCGGCCGAAGATGCCGCCGATGCGCTAGCTATTGCTATTTGTCATGGCCACAGTCTTGGGGCACAAACCGCATTGGCTGGCGCTGGTGTTAAAGGCTATGCTCGCGGCCGACTTAAATAAACAGTAAAACAACCGTTTCAATAACAGAGAAAGCCAGACCATGATCGGACGACTTCAGGGCGTGATAATTGACAAGCAGGCACCGGATTTACTACTCGATGTGCAGGGTGTTGGCTACGAGGTGCTGGTCTCTTTGAGTACTTTCTTTGCGGTTCCGGAGCCGGGTGAGTCGGTCACATTACACACTCATTTTGTAGTGCGCGAAGACGTACAACAGCTATACGGTTTTGCCGAGCTATCAGAGCGCACGCTGTTTCGCCATCTGATTAAGGTCAATGGCGTGGGCCCTAAGATGGCCCTGGCTATTCTCTCTGGCATGTCAGCCAGCGAGTTTGCAATGTGCGTGCACAATAACGATATCAGTACTCTGGTGAAATTACCGGGGGTGGGCAAAAAGACAGCCGAACGTTTGGTGATTGAGATGCGTGACCGAGTGGGCGATATTGATGCAACGGTCACGACTGCCGCCGCCGTGGCAAAGCAGCCTGATTTAACTCAGGAGGCGGAAAGTGCATTGATTGCATTGGGCTACAAACCTCAGGATGCGGCAAAGATGGTGAGCAGAGCGGCTGCGGATGATATCTCTAGCGCCGAACAGCTGATCAGGGCTGCACTCAAGAGCATGGTGTCCAAGTAGCGCGCGAGTAAAGCTAGTGATAATTTAAGGTCATCAAGGTATGCTTACAGGCAAATTTGAGATGGCGTCCAATGATAGAACCCGACCGACTTATTTCCGCAGATATTTCCGTTTCTGAAGAGCGTTTTGACCGCGCTCTTCGGCCTACTGCACTGGCTGATTATGTCGGGCAGCCAGTGGTTAAAGAGCAGCTGCACATCTTTATTGAAGCGGCGCGCAGAAGAGCAGAGCCCCTCGATCACACATTGGTATTTGGCCCTCCAGGCTTAGGTAAAACGACGCTCGCGCATATTATTGCCAACGAGATGCAGGTCGACCTTAAAACCACCTCTGGCCCAGTATTAGAAAAGGCTGGCGATCTCGCGGCGCTGCTGACTAACCTTGAAGCTGGAGATGTGTTATTCATCGACGAGATTCATCGTCTGAGCCCAGTCGTTGAAGAGATTCTGTACCCAGCATTAGAAGATTACCAATTGGATATTGTGATTGGTGAGGGTCCTGCCGCTCGCTCCATCAAACTGGACTTACCCCCTTTTACATTAGTAGGTGCCACCACTAGAGCAGGGTTGCTGACATCGCCGCTGCGCGACCGTTTTGGCATTGTGCAGCGCTTGGAATTCTACTCAGTTGCCGATCTCACCAGCATTGTCAAGCGCGCCGCCGCTATTTTGGGGGTTGCCATAGATGACGGTGGCGCCAAAGAGATTGCCTGCCGTTCGCGGGGTACACCGCGGATTGCCAACCGCTTATTGCGTCGTGTGCGCGACTATGCCGAAGTAAAGGGCGATGGCAATATCACTGCAGATATCGCCGATGCCGCGTTAAATATGCTCAATGTAGATCAAAGTGGTTTTGATCATATGGACAGGCGTCTACTGCTTATGTTGATGGAAAAATTTGACGGTGGCCCGGTGGGTGTAGATAGCCTGGCGGCAGCGCTTAGTGAAGAGCGTGGCACCATTGAAGATGTCCTCGAGCCCTATCTTATTCAGCAGGGCTACTTAATGCGGACCTCCAGAGGTCGCATGGCGACGCGTATGGCCTACGAACACTTTGGTTTAAAGAGCCCCAAGCGCCTTCAGGAACAGATAGATGCGCTCGATGATTGAGTTCCGCTTGCCGATCCGAGTCTATGTCGAGGATACAGATGCTGGCGGCATTGTGTTCTATGCCAACTATCTGAAGTTTATGGAAAGAGCGCGCACTGAATTAATGCGTAGTTTAGGCTTTGACAAGCCGGCGCTCTTTGATGGCCTGCAATTTGTCGTTCATGAGGTTGCGCTCAAATATCACAGTCCGGCGATATTGGATGATGAAATCATCGTGACTGCAGTGCTGAGCAAGGCAACCAGGGCCACCTTTGAAATGACCCAGCAGGTTTTCCGCGGTGAGGAATTGCTTGTTGAAGGCAGCATAAAAGTCGCCTGCATTGATGCTCGAACCAAACGCCCGAAGGGCATGCCGAAAAATATGTTTACAACCTTAAACAGCCAACTTGGCTAAATCTGGAGTTTATGCAGGTGAATGAAGAAAACTTATCCATATTAGCGCTTATTACCAACGCCAGTGTGCTGGTGCAGTTGGTGATGGGCACGTTATTTCTAATGTCGGTACTGTCATGGATTATGATCGTACAGCGCGCATTATTTCTAAATGCTGCTCAGCGCAGCTTTCGAGAGTTCGAAGATACCTTTTGGTCCGGTGTTGATCTCAATAATCTCTATGATGAAATTACTGAGCAAGCGCGGGAAGATGGTGCAGTGGACGGTATTGAAAATGTTTTCCGCGCTGGTTTTCGTGAATTTAACCGACTGGCGCAGACTGACAAAGCAGACCCAGACTCTGTGATGGAGGGTACAGACCGTGCCATGCGCGTAGCGCTTTCCCGTGAAGAGGAAAAACTCAGCACCAATCTGCCATTTCTTGCCAGTGTGGCTTCAGTGAGCCCTTATATCGGCCTGTTTGGTACGGTCTGGGGCATTATGAATTCCTTCCGTGGACTGGCTATGGTGCAACAGGCAACGTTGGCCACTGTCGCCCCAGGTATCTCTGAAGCCTTGATTGCCACAGCCATGGGGCTGTTTGCCGCTATTCCTGCGGTTATTGCCTACAACCGCTATGCAGCGCAGGTCGAGGTGATTAATGGTAACTACGAGACCTTCTCGGATGAGTTTTCGAGCATCCTGCACCGTCAGGTTCACTCGCGCTAATTAGCGCTTAAATTCTGAGGCCGGATTTGTGAAGCACAGAAAAGCAAAACGCAAGCTAGTCGCTGAGATCAATGTGGTTCCCTACATTGATGTGACATTGGTATTACTGGTGGTATTTATGATTACCGCGCCGCTATTAATGCAGGGCGTTAAGGTGGAGTTGCCAGACGCCAACTCCGCACCGATGAATACCAAAGACCAAGAACCGTTTATTGTCTCCATCAAAGCCGATGGCAGTTACTGGATAGATGTCAAAGGGACGAATGAAACTCAGGCTCTGTCAGTTATAAAAGATCGAGTCACTAAAGTACTCCGGCAAAAGCCTAAAACACCGATATTGGTATGGGGTGACAGCTCTGTAGACTACGGTGTTGTGGTAAATTTAATGAGTGAATTACAGTTGGCCGGGGCGCCAGCGGTGGGCCTTGTAACGGAGCCCCCCAGTCGCTGATATGGGTAACTTCCTTAGCTACGCAATGGCCGTTTTAGTCAGTATTGCAGTGCATGTGTTGGTGGTAGGTGCACTCTTTATTAACTGGCAGCCAGAGACTGAACGCGTAATGATGCAGCCGCAATTTATTGAGGCTACGCTGGTTGAATTAGCGCCCAAGAAAAAACCTCAGGAAAAAAAGCCCGCAGTAAAAAGGTCTGCCAAACCCAAGGTTGATCTAGCCAAGAAAAAGCGTGAGGCCGACAAGCGCAGGGCTGCGCAAAAGAAGAAGGCCGCCGCTCTAAAGAAAAAGCAAGAACAGGCATTAAAAGCTAAAGAGCAGGAAGAAAAGCGTGCAGCCGAAGCCGAGCGCAGGCGTATTGAGAGTGAGTTTGCTGAAACCTTGGCCCAGGAAGAGGCGCAGATTTATGCCCAAGAGGATGATCGCATCGCCAATAGCTATCGGCAGCTTATTCAGCAGCGACTGTCGGAGAACTGGAGCAGGCCGCCCAGCGCTAGGCGCGATATGGAGACGGTGATCCGAATTCGACTGGTACCCACAGGACGAGTGGTAGGGGTCACAGTGCTACAGTCCAGTGGAGACATAGCCTTTGACCGATCAGTGGAGCAGGCGGCGTTTAAGGCAGAGCAGTTTTTAGAATTACAGAAAATGGCGCCGGATATGTTTGAGCGGCGCTTCCGTCAGGTAGATGTTGCCTTTAGTCCGCAAGATCTGCGCCTTTAAATAATGGAGAAATCACATTGAGCCGGATAAACAGAATTTGCATGTTGCTATTGCTGGTGCTGTCCAGCAGCGCATGGAGTGAGTTGGTTATTAGAGTGACTCAGGGCAATGATAAGCCGACGATTGTTGCGGTCTCGCCAATTGCCCTAAATGGCATCCAGATTAAAGAGGATATCGGCAGCATTGTTGAAGCAGACCTAAAGCGCAGTGGTCTTTTTTCAGCGATTCTGCGTCGCGATATGTTGGCTTTTCCCTCCATAGCTAAGGATGTTTATTACCGCGACTGGCGTATGCTGGGCACAGAGTATCTGGTAGTAGGGGCAATGACCCCTATAGGCGAAGGCCGTTATCAGCTGGATTTTAGCCTGTTGAATGTTAATGCACAGAAGACCGAGTTCAATCATCGCGTCAGTGGTACCAAAAGTCAGATGCGTGACTTGGCTCATCTGATTAGCGATAAAATCTATCAGGAAATTACCGGTATTCGCGGCGCTTTCTCGACTCGTTTGGCCTATGTCACGGCTAATCGTGAGAATGGTAAATATGTTTACCGCCTCAATGTGTCCGATGCCGATGGCGCCAGAGAGAAGTTAATGCTGGAATCGCCAGAGCCCATTATGTCGCCGTCCTGGGCGCCCAATGGTAAGGAGCTTGCCTATGTTTCCTTTGAAACCGGTCGGCCGGCGATATTTCGCCAGAATCTGGTGACGGCATCTCGGCAGCAGCTAACCAATTTTACAGGTCTGAATGGCGCACCATCATGGTCACCTGACGGTAAAAAGATGGCTCTAGTGCTGAGTAAAGACGGTAATCCCGAAATTTATATGCTCGATTTAACGACTAATAGGTTCACCCGTTTGACACGCCACTTCGCCATCGACACGGAGCCGACCTGGATGCCAGATGGAAAACATCTGCTGTTTACCTCTGATCGCGGCGGCACACCACAAATTTACAAATTGAATGTTGCCAGCAAAGCCACGCAGCGCCTGACTTTCAGGGGGAATTACAATGCTCGTGCCAGCCTGGCGCCTGACGGACGGACGCTGGCGCTGATCCATAGAGCGTCTAGTACCTTCCATGTAGCCTCTTTTGACCTTGTAACAGGCAGACTGATTGAGCTCACGGAGACAAGATTAGATGAATCTCCTACTGTCGCGCCCAATGGAGCTATGTTAATGTACGCAACTAAACAGGGCGACCGTGGAGTATTGGCGGCGGTTTCACTGGATGCTGGCGTGCGTTATGTGCTGCCAGCTAAGAGCGGAGATGTGCGTGAACCTGCATGGTCACCATTCTTACGCTAACGAACTATGTACTTAACAGATTCTTTTAACCACAGACGTTAACAGGAGTTAACAATGATCCAATCTAATAAATTTGGTTTGACCGCAGTAGTTTTATCCATGGTGTTAGCGGGCTGTAGCTCAGCTCCTACTGATGAAAGCACTGATATTGAAGATACTTCAGTACAGACAGGGCAGGTTGATACCAGCGCTATTGATGATAGTGCAATGGACGCTGCAACCGCAGCTGACACTGTTTTTTACTTTGACTATGACAAGGCATTGCTTAAGCCCGAATCGCGTGCTGCTCTGTTGGAACACGCTGCCTCGTTAAACAGCAGCCCACGCAGTGTGCGTCTTGAAGGTCATGCCGATGAACGTGGTACTCGCGAGTACAACATGGCACTGGGCGAGCGTCGCGCCAATGCAGTTAAAGAGTTCATGGTATTGCAGGGCGTTTCAGCCGATTTGATCGAAGTGATCAGCTACGGTGAAGAGCGTGCCGCGTCTTATGGCAGTAATGACAGCGCTTGGTCTATGAACCGTCGCGTTGAATTGAAGTAATACTCGTAGACCTCAATGGTCTGGATGCGCTAAAGCATTATCGAGAGTGCTATAAGACAACAACTAGCGCGGCTGGGGTTATTATTGACCCTGGCCGTTGCTATATATGGAATAAACTCGGAAACAGTTAATTCGTCATGAAATCAAACATTGCACTTGTTTTATTACTGTCTTCTTTTTCGACTACTGCTATTGGTCAAAATCCAACGCCGGTGGTTGATTTAAGCAGCCCGATAACAGCTAACCAGCCTTCTGAGGACAATGTTATCAGCACTGCCGATGTGCAGGTGGCAGGTATTAGTTATTACCAGTCTCAGGTACTGCAGGAAGAGGTGCAGGTGCTGCGCGGTATGGTGGAAGAGCTTGCCTATGAGCTGCAGCAGGTTAAGCAGCGCCAGATGGACGACTACCTAGATCTTGATAGGCGCCTCAGTGCGGTGATTGCTGGAGCCCCTGTTGCGCAGCCAGCCACTGTAGGTCAGGTGGCGAGCCAGAATGTTGCGCAAGCTACGTTCACGTCACCCATTGGGCAGCCCGCTATGCCAGCCACAGCCGCGTCAGCAGATACAGCCGCGATGAAAGCTAACTATGACAATGCCTCTGATCTGCTGCTCAAACAGCGCGATATTGAAGGCGCCGCGCTGGCTTTTAAACAGCATGTTGTTGATTTTCCCACCAGCCCCTATGTGGCTAATGCCCATTATTGGTTGGGCGAGATATATCTGCTACAGGGACAGGATGAACTGGCTCGACAGGCATTTTCCGCCGTTGTTGAACAGCATGCGACACATGGCAAAGCCATGGATGCAAGCTTTAAACTGGGTAAGATATATCACCAGCTGGGTGATGATAAGCGCGCGCGTGAACTGCTTGAAATCGCAGCGCAGAGCACCGGCGGCGCTGCTAAAAAAGCACAGAGCTATCTGAATAATAACTTTTAGCGGCTAATTTTTAGTCGCTTGCTAAGAACAAGACTCATGTCCGACACTTCATTGCGCATTACTGAAATTTTCCATTCGCTGCAGGGCGAAACCAGCACCACGGGTCTACCCACCGTGTTTGTGCGCCTAACTGGCTGTCCGTTACGCTGTGGCTACTGCGACACCGCCTATGCGTTTGAAGGCGGCAGCAAAATCCCTCTGAGCGGTATTTTAGCCACTATCGCTGACTACGGCGCTAAATATGTCACCGTAACTGGCGGAGAACCTCTGGCGCAGCCTCAATGTATTGAGCTGCTCGAGAATCTGTGTGATCAAGGTTACCGAGTGTCTCTAGAGACTAGCGGTGCCATGCCAATTCAGAATGTTGATCCGCGTGTTTACAAGATTGTCGATCTAAAGACACCGGGCTCAGGGGAAGTAAGCCGCAATCTGTATACCAATATGGAATATCTACTTCCTCATGACGAGATCAAATTTGTGATCTGCAATCGTCAGGACTACGACTGGTGCTGTCTAAAAATGGACGAACTGCAGTTAGCTGATAAAGTCGGTGAGATTCTATTTTCGCCCAGTCAGGGCGAGCTTGCGCCGAACCAGTTGGCCGAGTGGATTCTTGCTGACAAGCTCAATGTTAGGATGCAGCTGCAAACCCATAAATTTATTTGGGGCGATCAGCCCGGTCACTAGGTAAAAAGCATGTCTAAAAAAGCTGTTATTCTAGTCTCTGGAGGACTTGACTCAACCACTGTTGTGGCTATGGCCATGAGCCAGGGCTACGACTGCTACACGCTGAGCTTTGACTATGGTCAGCGTCATCGCTCTGAGCTGGTCGCCGCGCAACGTATCTCTGAATTAATGACAGTGCATACCCACAAGGTGGTTAAGCTGGATCTTGGCACCATTGGGGGTTCAGCGCTGACAGATACCAGTATCGACGTCCCAGAGCATGAAACATTTGGTATTCCCGTTACCTATGTGCCGGCGCGCAATACAGTTTTTTTATCTATTGCGTTGGGCTGGGCCGAAGTGCTGGGTGCCAATGATATTTTTCTGGGTGTCAATGCCGTGGATTACTCCGGCTATCCAGACTGCCGGCCGGAATATATCAGTGCTTTTGAAGCTGTAGCTAATCTGGCGACCAAGGCGGGCGTAGAGGGTAATAAGTTGTCTATTCACGCGCCGCTGATCAGTATGACCAAGGGCGAAATAGTGCAGGCTGGAATGGCGCTGGGGGTTGATTATAGTCAGACGGTTTCATGCTATCAGGCGAGCCTGGAAGGCCTTGCTTGCGGCAGATGTGACAGTTGTCGACTGCGTGCGCAGGGTTTCGCTGAAGCCGGTGTAAAAGACCCTACCAGATATCAAAATAACGCTTGAATTTTGATTGCTGGTCAGTATGATACGCACCTCCTCTGAGGGCCGTTAGCTCAGTTGGTAGAGCATCGGACTTTTAATCCGCTGGTCCCGCGTTCGAGTCGCGGACGGCCCACCATTTTTACTCTGTCTCGAGTTAAAAATAGGTATAAATACCTCGCCAATCTCCTTGTTTGACTCTCGATTCAGCCTGTTTCGATTTCGAGGCTCTGTTGCCCATTTGATTCTTGCTTTAAACTGCGTTTAAAAATTATTGGGGTTAGCGATGAAAATCCATCAGGTCTACACTGAGAGTGTTTTAGATAACTTTACCTACCTGCTTGAGCTTAGCGACGGCAGTGCTATTGCCATAGACCCCTGGGATGAAGTGATCACCAATCAGCTGCTGGCTGATAATAGTCTCAGCCTCAAAGCCATTATTAATACCCATGAGCACTGGGACCATATTCAGGGCAACGAGCCTCTGGTGGCTCAGCATGGTTGTGAAGTTTGGGCCCATGCCAATGGTCAGGGTAAAATCCCCAGGCTAAGTCGTGTATTAAATACTGGAGAGCTAATCGCCCTTGATAATGCGGTTGAATTAAAGGTTCTCGATACCCCGGGTCATACCATGGCGCATCTGTGTTTCTTGGTGCTGGAGCAGGGCATAGCCAAAGCAGTCTTTACCGGCGATACATTATTTAATGCTGGGGTTGGCCACTGTCGTGGCGGCGGTGATGTGGATATGCTGTACGATACTATTGTCCAGCAGTTCCATAGTCTTGATGACAGTATCGTTATTTATCCAGGCCATAAATATCTGGAAAACAATTTGCGCTTTACCCTGAGTATTGAGCCAGACAATCAAGAAGCACAAAGCTGGCTTGCTCGCGCTACTCAGGATAAGGATCCCGCAAATCCAGTAACGACCTGTATTGGCGATGAGCGCAAGTTTAATACCTTTTTCCGCCTTGCCAGTACCGAAATAAGGGTCCAGCTCAACTGTGAGTCGGGCACCGATAGAGAGGTATTTTCTGCCCTGAGAGCGCGCCGCGACAGCTGGTAGGAAAACGTGGTTTACTGGGGTCAGAGTAAAAAATAGTCTATCTTTCAAGCATGGATCATCTTTGTGTTTTTATCGCCTTTCTGTACGGATTCGCTGTTAAAAAAATTCACCTTCCTCATTCGTGATCAGTAAACTATGCTCAATCAGGTTGCTTAGCTCGCTAATGTTATTCCAGTGCGACAATCGGCTAAGTTAACCATGCTTTATTCTGTTAGTCAGTAACGGACTAACTCGATAAAATCCCTGTTAGCCAGTTTAATCTCCAACGCGCTCACGTTATTAGAATAAGAATTTCCTATGTTTAAACTCTTTAAAGACCGCAACTTTGTCGTCTTCTGGTTTGGCGAAATGGTCTCGGTTATCGGCGACCATATTAGTTTGATTGCCTTCCCATGGCTGGTCTTACAGATGACGGGCAGTGCCGCACTAACAGGCCTAGTATTTGCAGTGCAGGGAATTCCCAGAGCGGTATTAATGCTCGCCGGTGGCGCTGTGGTTGACCGCACCAGTCCAAGATTAGTCATGATAGTCACCAATGCATTGCGATGTTTACTCGTTATGTATGTGGCTTATATGATCAGTCAGGATACGGTTGATCTCGCCTCAGTGTTTTTAATGGCCTTTGCCTTTGGTGTCGCCGACGCATTCTTTTATCCAGCCAGCACCTCGATTATTCCGAGCTTGGTTTCTCGTGATCAGTTACAGGCTGGCAATGCCATAGTGCAGACCACCATACATCTAGGCATGACATTGGGGCCAGTGATCGCTGGGCTTATTATTGCTGGAGAAATTAATAGTATTCATCACCAAGAGACTGCTGGCGTTGGCGTGCAAGCTATTAGTAGTTATGAGCAAGATCGCGAAGGTTTGGCCCGCGCATTTTTTGTTGATGGCTTAACCTTTGCGCTGTCTCTAATCACACTTCTTTTTCTTAAGGTGCGTGACCTGGAAGGGGAAGAAAAGTCAGTAGCAGACACATCCCTCTATATTGAGATACGCGAAGCGGCGCTGTGGGTTTGGTCTATTCCCGCTGTGCGCCTTGGCTTTGTAGGTATGGCTATTATTCATTTCTTCTTTATGCCAATGATTTTTGTTGGCTTGCCGGTGTGGGCTAAAGCGCGATTTTTTGAGGGCGCCTACGTGTATGGTTTGGTGACAGCCTCATTTGGTTTGGGTGCCTTTATTGGCGCTGTGGGCAGTGGCTTTCTGGCTGGCCCCAAGGATGAGAATCTAGTACCGACCATGTTTAAGCTCTATGTCTTTAGTGGCTCGACACTGGCATTAATTATTTTCTATGATCCTTACTGGTGGGCGATGCTATTGTTTTTTATCACCGGTGTGTTCGAGGCTTTTTTATATGTTCACTTCACTACCTGGCTGCAGAGAATTACGCCTGAAGCGTTACTGGGCCGCGTGATGAGTATATTGATGCTGATGTCTATGGGGTTGCTACCTATTGCCGATGCGATTATGGGCTTTGCTATTGACTGGAGTTTAGAGGCCACCATGATTGGCAGCTCAGCATTTTTAATGTTGTTCTGTGGCTTAATAGCCATACACCCATTATCTAGAGTTGTGATAACTCAAGAACGATAAACAAAAAAAGGGAAGAGCGTGACTCTTCCCTCTTTGCATTGCTGCTTGCTGTGCTGGGTTAAAACTTAACTTTTATACTCAGAGTTAATAACCACGACATCAACATCCAGTGCTGAGATAACACGCTCGGCGGTATTGCCTCGCATGGTCTTGATCATACCAGTTTGACCTAGGGTCCCAATAAGTACCACATCGGCATTGATATCTTTGGAGACCTTGGCAATTGCTTCATCGGTATAACCTTGGACAACATGAATATTGCTTGAATCCAGCCCGGTTTCCTTAGCCAGACGACCACGGTCGGGGTAGAGCATAGAGTCGAGGTAAGCATTAACTGCATGAAACTCGGCACCATAGCTTTCTGCCAACGCTTTACCACGGGCCAAAATATTACTGTTTAGCTGTTGCTGCTGGTCGCGAATGGCTTGGAAATTGACCGCGGCCAAAACGACTTTACGCTCTGGCGCTGCTCCATCACGTACCAGCAACACAGGGCAAAACGCGCGCTTAAATAGTTTCCATTTGTTTTCTGTAAAACCAAAGCGGCTGCTGCTTTTGGGCTTGCCGGCACGAATAATAATACGTGTTGCGCCAACCTTTTGCGCAGAGCGCATGATGGCTTTCTGCCAGTGGTCGCTCCAGGAAATTTCAATCTGATAATCGAGATCAGCCGCCTTTAATCGGCTGTGAATCTGTTCATCAAACCAGTCAGTGTTGCGATAGATATTATCGTTGCTGGGGCTCATATCGACGCTGTCATGGTCAATGGCAACAAAGACAACAATTTTTGGCCGCGGCGTCATCAATTGCGCGGTAATAATGGCTCGGTCTAGAGCGACATGTTCGTCTAGCGTTGGGTTGACGACCACAAAGAATTTTTCTTGTTCAGACATAGGATTCTCCTTGATATCTCTCTGTCTAGTGTTGCTTGAGCATATGACAGAAATATTATAGTTATGCTCCTTCCGTTATGCGCTGCAATTAAAGCATACCAAATGATCATAACCAATACCATGTAGGGCCTGTAGGCATTATTTGCCATGGTTTATGGCTATGGCTGGCATACCATTTTTGATATTGCCTTATCGATAGCAGCTATTTTCTAAACGCAGCAGTTTTTTTACTGGGACGCAATAGATAGTGACAGAAGTCGCTTTAGAACCCGTATAATAGCCCCGTTGATAAATTGTGTTTAATTGTGGATGACTTGATGACCGTTCGTACCCGTATTGCCCCTTCGCCTACCGGCGACCCCCATGTTGGCACCGCCTATGTTGCCCTGTTTAATATGGCCTTTGCCCACAGTCAGGGCGGCCAGTTTTTATTGCGTATCGAAGACACAGATCAGGCCAGATCCACCCCAGAATCTGAAAAAGCTATTCTGGATGCACTGCACTGGTTGGGGCTGGATTGGGACGAAGGCCCGGACAATGGCGGCGACAAAGGCCCTTATCGCCAAAGTGAGCGCTCTGATATCTATCGTGAGCATGCCGATCAACTTTTGGATAGCGGCCGCGCTTTTCGGTGCTTCTGTACCCCGGAGCGCCTTGATGAACTGCGCAAAACCCAGATGGAAAACAAAGAGCAGCTTGGCTACGACGGTCACTGTATGCACCTGGATGAATCAGAGGTCGCCGAGCGCGTAGCAAAGGGCGAGTCACATGTTGTGCGCATGAAAGTGCCCAGAGAAGGGCAGTGCACCTTTAACGATATACTGCGTGGCGAGATCAGCATCGACTGGGCACAGATCGATCTGCAGATACTGCTTAAAGCGGATGGTATGCCAACTTACCATTTAGCCAATGTCGTGGATGACCACCTCATGGAAATCAGCCATGTTATTCGCGGCGAAGAGTGGATTAACTCAGCTCCCAAACATATTTTGCTGTATCAGTATTTTGGCTGGGAGACACCCGTATTCTGTCACCTGCCACTATTACGCAATGTCGATAAGAGCAAGTTATCCAAGCGTAAAAACCCCACCAGTATTCTGTATTACCAGCGCATGGGTTATCTGCCCGAAGCACTGCTTAACTATCTGGGGCGCATGGGATGGTCCATGCCCGATGAGCGCGAGAAATTTACCCTCGAGCAGATGCTAGAGGTATTTGATATTCAACGGGTGTCGCTGGGTGGCCCGGTGTTTGATGTGGAAAAACTGAGCTGGCTCAACGGCATGTGGATACGCGAAGATCTAGACGATGACCAGCTGGCCGACCGCCTGCATGATTGGGCACTTAATCGCGATACCTTAAAGGCATTCTTACCCTTCGCCCGACAGCGTATGGAAACCTTTTCCGACCTGGCGCCTCTCGGCAATTATCTGGTGTCTGGCATGTTACCGATTACAGCAGAGGATCTAAAGTCTGCGGGCATGGACGAAGAACAGCTCATAGAAGCCCTGCAGTTCGCCCTGTGGCGATTAGAGTCTGTGCAGCAGTGGAATAGAGATAATATCTTAAGTTCCCTCAAAACTGTCGCCGACGCTATGGAAATTAGGCTCAAGCCATTCTTGGCTCCACTATTTATTGCTATTGCCGGCAGCAGCGCGTCGATCTCGGTTATGGACTCTATGGCTCTACTGGGCGCTGATATGTCCCGCGCACGTTTGCGTCACGCGATAGACCTACTGGGTGGCGTAGGTAAAAAGAAGCTTAAAAAAATGGAAAAGGCCTATCAGCAGTTGGCATAGCCTAAACAGTTAACCTTGTTGAATCTACAGCATCTCGGGGTTAGAGATGCTAGGATTTAGGCAGACCAATAAAAGCAATTAAAAAAGGTTTGTTATGAATTTTGTCCCCTATGCAGTGCCCGTCTTTTTAGTGCTTATTGTGCTCGAGTTCTGCTGGGGCTGGTTTAAGGGTAACAATACCTACAGGCTCAATGACAGCCTAAATAGCCTGAGTCTTGGGCTGCTCAGTGTGGCCACTAAGTTTATCTTCTTAAGTGTGGGTTATATTGTCTTCGTCAAAATAGAGCAGGACTATTCGCTGGGTCTATTCGACAGCCAAATCATCGGCCACTGGATTGTTGCGCTGCTGGTCTATGACTTTTTTTACTACTGGTTTCATCGCATTAGCCATGAGCGCCAGTTTTTTTGGGGCTCCCATGTGGTGCATCACCAGAGCGAAGACTACAACCTCAGCACCGCACTGCGTCAAACCAGCACCAGCTTTTTCACCACCTGGATATTCTATGTTCCCTGCTTTGTGCTGGGCATGCCCATTGGTATGTATATTAGTATTGCCTCGGCGCATCTAATCTATCAGTTCTGGGTGCACAGCCAGCATATTCCCAAGCTTGGTGCATTGGAGTGGCTCTTGATTACCCCCTCTAACCATCGAGTTCACCATGCTCAGAACGAGCAATATATCGATAAAAACTACGGTGGCCTGTTTATTATTTGGGACCGTTTATTTGGTACCTTTGCAGAGGAAGATGAGCAGGAAGCAGCAATCTATGGCATTCGCACGCCATTGCAGAGCTGGAACCCAGCTTGGGCCAATATTCATATCTTTGTCACCATGCTGAGCGATGCATGGCGAACCAAGCTATGGCGCGACAAACTGCGCATCCTCTGGGCTAAAACCGGTTGGCGACCAGAGGATATGGAAGCACAGTATCGGCAGCCAAAGACCAATCTAGAACAGTTTGAAAAATATAATCCGCAGCTGGGTACCCTGTCTAATGTGGTAATTTTTTCCCAGTATCTGCTGGTGGCCGTGCTGCATTTTTGGACCTCATTACAGGTGCTTAATGGGCCCTATTGGGTAGTATTTGGCGCAACCGTTATTCAGATAATAACCGTTGTGGCTATTGGTATGGTGCTGGATGGAGGGCGGTATGTCAGGTTGATGGAAATTACACGCTCACTAGTGACTCTGGTTATTGTTTACAGTCTGTTTCAGGCGGATTTAATTAGCTTTGCCTGGCTTAATGTTGGTCTACTTTACCTCTGGGTTAGTAGCGCATTGATGTGGTTTGTGATTTTGAGTGAAGCCTCTAATCAGCCTGAGCTTGATCATGGGCTAAGAATTTAGTTCGGAATTTTACTGAGTTCTATCGAGAAGCCTCAAGGTGATCCTCTGGAAGCCCCATAAAGCAGGGAAATGGGCTTGACTTGGTGTAACCTGCTCCCTATTATGCGCGTTCCTTTTTCGGGGCCTTAGCTCAGCTGGGAGAGCGCAACACTGGCAGTGTTGAGGTCAGCGGTTCGATCCCGCTAGGCTCCACCAAAAAATAAAAAGCCGTACCTTTGGGTGCGGCTTTTTATTGTCTGTTAGTTAGTGGAATGGAGTTGTTGCTCTGGGTTCACGAGCAGTTTCCAAGGGGCATAAACACCGAGACGCAGAACGCCCTTCAGGACGGTACTTCTTAATTGAGAGCGGGGATGAGGCGCCTGGGCTGAGTCATTCCGCATGATGCACTGCCCAGTCCTCGATAGTTCTCCTCAGGTACCTGTGCGGGATTTTTTCCCGGATTCTAGTCTGAGTGAGCTTACAGTTAGGGTTTACCAAAGTACTGCCAAGTCATCAATTGGTTTCCTCTGCCACTGTCCAGTTGTTAAACTTTTAGCTGAAAAAATATGTCAGGAATTGAGGTTTAGACCTCCTGTTACATAAAAACAATAAAAATTTAGGGTGCAGCAAGTGTCTACAAGTAATTCTCCTCTACTGAGTGATCAACAGGCCATAGATCGTATCTTTGCCCATATAGATAATGGCACCACTGATGTTGGCGATACCGTTTGGCGCGAGCCAGTGGAACATTATCAATCTCAAAAGCGTTTCGACGCAGAAATCGCTCTGCTAAGACGACTTCCTGTGCCCTATTGCCCCTCGGCCGCATTACCAGAAAAGGGCAGCTATATCGCTCGAAAAGCTGCTGGCACACCGCTGGTCGTGGTACGTGGTATAGATGGCGAAGTACGTGCGTTTATCAACGCATGCCGCCACCGTGGCATGCAGGTGGCCAAGGGCAGCGGTTGTTCCCGAGCCTTTGTCTGCCCTTACCATGCCTGGACTTACAATCTTAAAGGCGATCTCAAAAGTATTCCTGGTGCCGAGGGTTTTCCCGATGTGGACCCTTTGGAACATGGCTTGGTAGAAGTCAGCGCCAAGGAAAAAGGCGGCATTGTCTATGTGATGCAAGAGGGGCAGATCTCCCCCGACATGCTGCAAGACTCCTTGGAATATTTTACGCCTGAGCAAGAGTTCTTTGAATATGATGATAGAACTGAAGAACAAGCAACCGACGAGGCCAACTGGAAATTGCTTACGGAAACCCTGCTTGAGGGCTACCATATTAAGTCACTGCATCGTGAGACCTTCTACCCTTACGGCCTGGACAACATTAATTTAGTGGAAACATACGGTGCAAATGCCCGCGTTATTTTTCCATTTCGACGTATCGAAAAGCTCAGAGTCATAACTCCAGCCAAGCGCCGTATTGGCAGTTCTGTCACCACTGTCCACCACCTTTTTCCCAATGCCAGTGTTTCTGTGTTATCCAAGCATTCACAACTGACCATTATGGAACCTCTTAGTCCAACTAAAACTAAAATAGTGATGTATACAGTGGTCAACCGTCATACAGATGAGTACAAGATTTCCCTAGAGGAGGCTTACCGAGATGCAGAGTTTGTTACCGCATCTGGGCAGCATGAAGACCGCGAGGCAGCCTGCGCGATTCAAGAATCAGTCCCGACCGGTGCCAATAGCCATTTAACTTTTGGTTATTTTGAGAAAGCGATTGTCAATTTCCATCAGCATTTGGCTGTGCATTTGGATAGTCAGTAATATCGAGTGCCATATCAAATACCTATACCTGCTATTTAGCATTGCATGGCAGGGCGCCTGTAGATTACGATTTTTTTCTTAAAGGTTAAAAATAATAATACGCATTTTTAACGTAATAAATATCTTCTTGAGCCTAATTTACGCAAAAGGCCAACACTCACTTAAAGGAATTAGTAATGTCTTTACCCCCCATTTTGTCAGAACGTCTTAGGCTGCCGGTCGTTGCTGCCCCACTTTTTATTATCTCTAATCCTGATCTGGTAATTGCTCAGTGCAAGGCGGGTGTTGTAGGTTCATTCCCAGCGTTAAATGCACGACCTGCGGAAGAGCTGGACCGTTGGTTGGAGAAAATTACTACTGAGCTTGCGGAATACGATGCAGAAAATCCGGACGCGCCTTCGGCACCATTTGCGGTGAATCAGATTGTTCATTCATCCAATGATCGTCTTCAGCATGATGTTAAGATGTGCGTTAAGTGGAAGGTGCCCATAGTTATCACATCACTTGGTGCCAAAGAATTTGTTAATGAAGCGGTGCACTCTTACGGTGGAATAGTACTGCACGATATTATTAGTAATAGGTTCGCCAAAAAAGCCATTGCTAAAGGCGCCGACGGTGTTATCGCCGTTGCAGCTGGCGCTGGCGGACACGCCGGAGCGCTTTCCCCTTTTGCTTTGGTGCAAGAGATTCGCGAGTGGTTTGATGGCCCTTTGTTATTGTCAGGGTCTATAGCGAATGGCGATGCAGTTTTGGCATCCCAGGCTATGGGAGCTGACCTCGCCTATATAGGATCGGCATTTATTGCTACCGATGAAGCCAATGCTGTTCAGGGCTATAAACAGTCGGTGGTCGATAATAATGCTGAGGATATAGTGCTGAGCAACCTGTTTACCGGTGTATCCGGCAATTATCTAAAGCCCTCAATTGAGGCTGCTGGCTTAGATCCATCCAACCTTCCTACCAGTGATGCATCAAAAATGAGTTTTGGCTCTGGCAGTGATTCTGAGTCAAAGGCGTGGAAAGATATCTGGGGTTGCGGTCAAGGTATTGGTGCAGTTAAATCGGTGCAGACTACAGAGGCACTGGTGGGTCGACTGTCTGCGGAGTATCGTGCCGCCAAAAGCCGGCTGGTTTGATTTAAAACGAGTGTCAATTTACATCAGTATTTGTTAATTATTTAAATAAGTATCTAGTTAAGAATTAATAGCGAGCGCTAGATCAGATCGTTGGTCTAGCTTCTCGGTTTTGCTAAGCAGGGCACCCGTAAATTGTGCTTATTGTTCAATTCAAAGAACTGATGGTTCTTATTAATATGCCTTAGCGTAGCGATGCTTATGCTAAGACGGTCTACATGTCTGGCACTGCACTGGCGGGCTGCTTCTTGCTGCGTTCGACCATTGATTTCCAGCGTTTTTTAGTGAGATCAAGGTCAATTTTTAGAATGGTTTTATCGAGCTTTCTTTCAGACCAAGGTCGAGCTTCTGGCTGGGTTGAGCTTAGTTTAGAAGGGCCTTGAGATCCTTCACTTCGTTCAGCCCCCTCGCGCTCTGTTGTCCTTAATAGTTATGTCATATATAATGCCAAAATAAATAACAGTCCCAGCCACTTCAATTAAGGACCTACCAATGACAGATTGCACCGCGCTATGGGTAGACCGCTCCGACATTACCAAAACCAAGCAGGTCACCTCTCAGGTGCTGGAATTAGCCGATGGCGAGATTCTGGTGGCTATCGACAAGTTTGGCCTCACCGCCAATAACGTCAGCTATGCAGTCACCGGCGATAGCATTGGCTACTGGCAGTTTTATCCCGCTGAAGGTGAATGGGGCATAGTGCCGGTCTGGGGCTGTGCCACGGTAACCAAATCCAACTGTGCCGATATTCCAGTGGGCGATCGCCTTTGGGGCTATTTCCCCATGGCCAGCCATGCGGTGCTTACCCCCGGCAATATCCATGCTGATTACTTTATGGATGTGGTGGAACACCGGCGTGAATTGCCTCTAATCTACAATCAATTTCGCCGCACCCAGGCAGAGCCAGAATTTCTGCAAAAGATGGAAAACGAACGTTGCCTGCTATTCCCATTATTTATGACCTCCTATCTGATCTACGATTATCTGATCGACAATGAATTCTTTGGTGCCCAGCAGGTGGTGATTGGCTCGGTATCCTCCAAGACCGGTTTTGGTCTGGCGCACATGCTGCACAATGATAAACAGGTCAGTCAGTCGGTGATTGGTGTTACCTCCCCAGGCAATAAGGAGTTTGTTAAAGACTTGGGTTGCTGTGACCAAATAGTGCTCTACCAAAATGAGTCACAGATCGACACGTCTTTGTCCACAGCTTATGTGGATATGTCTGGCGATGCCCGACTCACCATCAGCCTGCACAATCATCTGGGGGAGAATATGGTCGAGAGCTGCATGGTGGGCGCCAGTCATTGGCAGGAGGGTGGCAAGGTGGGTGAGCTACCCGGTGTTCGTCCCCGATTCTTCTTTGCGCCGGGGCAAATCGAAAAACGTAATAAGGAGTGGGGTCCGGGGGTTGTTATGGTTAAAGCTATGACCGCCAGTGCCGAGGTGGCCGTGCGAGTGGCGGCTGATATTAATATTGAGTGGGTTTATGGGGCCGAGAGTCTGGCGCAGCATTGGACCCAACTTTTGGATAATCAAATTGCGCCCAGCCGCGGCCTAATGGTCGCGCTATGAAAAAGCTGTTCATTGTTGCTGCGCTATTAACTGTTGCTGGTTTTACGGGCTGGCAAAACCGTGTTGAGTTGTTGGTCTGGGGAGCACCAAAACTCCTGGAATTAACCAGCCCCATTGCAGACAATCGCCCCGTGAACTGGTCTGTCGGACCGGATGTAGCGGCGGCTGCACCAGCTGACAGGCCGCCAAATATCATACTCATTGTTACCGACGATATGGGTTTTAATGATATTTCCCTGTACAACGGCGGTGCCGGCGATGGCACATTGCAAACGCCCAATATTGATGCTTTGGCAGAGCAGGGCGTGGCCTTTACCAATGGCTATGCCGCCAATGCGGTCTGTGCGCCTTCTCGCGCCTCGATAATGACCGGCCGCTACTCTACCAGATTTGGTTTTGAATTTACCCCATTTTTCAAAACCGGGGTGACCATTTTTCGCTGGATGGATGAATTGGATCCGTCGCCCGTCCCTCTACTTTTGGACCCTGAAAGCGCTGAAAATATGAAACCTATGGTTGAATTGGGCATGCCCAACTCGGAGATCACTATTGCCGAATTACTCAAGGAACAGGGCTATTACAGTGCTCATATAGGTAAATGGCATCTCGGTAGCGTCGGTGACATGGTGCCGTTAAAGCAGGGTTTTGACGATAGTTTATACCTCAAAGGCAGCCTGTATTTACCAGACGACCATCCTCAGGTGGTGAATGCCAAAGTGAGTGGCGATCGCATTGATCGCATGGTTTGGGCTATGGGCCGTTACTCTGTCAACTTTAATGGCTTGGGTGAGCCCAATGAGCAATTTGCGCCACAGGGATATCTGACCAACTACTATACCGATGAAGCCGTGAAGGTGATCGAGCACAACCGCCATCGACCCTTCTTTTTATTTCTGGCCCATTGGGGTATTCACAATCCTCTGCAGGCCAGTCGCGAGGATTACGAAGCACTCAGCCATATCAAAGATCATAGATTGCGAGTGTACTCGGCGATGATTCGCGCGGTAGATCGTAGTGTGCAGCGAGTCTCTCAAGCGCTGGAAGATAATGGGCTAAGTGATAACACATTGATTATTTTTACCAGTGATAACGGCGGGGCCGGCTATATAGGCTTGCCCGATGTGAATAAACCCTATCGCGGCTGGAAACTCAATCATTTTGAGGGCGGTACCCATGTGCCCTTTATGGCCAAATGGCCGGCCCAGATAAACGCTGGCAGCATTATGGAAGCCACAATTCACCACAGTGATATCTATAGTACCATCGCCGCGGCAGCTGGCGCCCAGTTACCTCAGGATCGTAAGATAGATGGCGTTGATTTACTGCCCTATATTCGCAATGACATTGATGGAGTGCCCCACCAAACATTATTTTGGCGTCAGGGGCATCAGCAGACAGTGCTGCATAAGGGGTGGAAGTTAATCCGTGCCGAGCAGCCCCATTTGCCACAACCAGCACCAAAGACTAAATGGTTATTTAATCTGACAATGGATCCTACAGAGCAGGTCAACTTAGCGACAGATAATCTGGATAAAGTGACTGAGTTAGAGGGGTTGTTGGACGCCCATAATGCTGAGCAGGTAGAGCCACTTTGGCCCAGTGTAGTTAATTCGCCGCAGCTGATTGATAAGACCAGTAATGAGCCCTTCGAAGACGGTGATGAGTTTATTTATTGGCCGAATTAATACCTCCCAACCCGGTTATGTTGAGCGTAGCGAAGCATCCCTAGATCCTTAACTGTGTTCAGGATGACTCGGCAGCTAGGGCGACTCTGCAGCCAGGATGACTCGGCAATCTGTCATCCTGAGCGAAGCGAAGGATCTAAAATGCCACCTAAACCGTCAGTCCACCATCCACAACAATACATTCGCCATTGGTATAGCTACTCGCATTCGACACCAAATACAGCACAGTCCCAGCCATCTCATCCGGTTCCCCATGACGATGCAGAGGAATCGTCGCGATCGCTTGATTATAAATTTTCTCATCGCTAAACAATGCACTGGCAAATGCAGTTTTAGTCATGCCCGGCAACAATGCATTCACCCGAATACCCATGCCGCCACATTCTTTAGCAAAAGATTTAGTCATATTGATAACAGCAGCTTTGGTAATCGAATAGATACCCTGCATAGGCCCAGGCTGCAAACCATTAATCGAGGCGGTATTAACAATAGCTCCACCGCCGTTGTCGCGCATCATCTTGCCTGCTTCAATCGACATAAAGAAATAGCCGCGAATATTCACATCAACTGTCTTGGTATAAGCACCCAAATCCGTATCCAAAATATGCCCAAAGTAAGGGTTGGTTGCGGCATTATTAATTAGAATGTCCAGCTTGCCATGCATCTGCTTGATCTGGGCAAAACAGTTTTCAATATCGCCCATATTGCCTACATGGCAAGCCAGCGCCTCGGCACTACCGCCAGTGGCAGTGATGGCATCCGCCACTGTCTGACAGCCATCGATCTTGCGGCTAGAGACAATCACATGGGCACCTTGCTCGGCGAGTAGTTTAGCGATTGATTCGCCAATGCCGCGGCTAGCGCCTGTGACTAAGGCAACTTTGCCAGTGAGATCAAATAGATTGGTAGCCATGGTTTTCTCCAAATAGGTTTATTGAGTTAGATTTTTTAAATGAGCCGTAATAGTGGGCCGCAATAAATTGCGAATAGTGAAGTAGCTATGGCGATCTTTGCTGGCTAATGTCTTTGCCAGCTCAAAAGCCTCCGCCTGCAATGTCTCTGCGGGATAAATGGCATCGACAATCTGCAACTCGGCACATTCCTGCCCTGTGTAGGCAACCCCGGTTAGCATCATATTTTTCACTGCCTGCTGATTAGGCAATAGCTGGCTTATATCACTGGTGACTGGCGTAAAAGGAATTTTTATATTCACCTCTGGGAAGCAGAAGCGGCCGCGATCAGAACGCATCAATCGATAGTCAGCAGCACTGGCTAAAATAGCGCCGCCGGCATAGGCATTGCCATTGATACAGGCAACTGTAGGGGCATTGAACAATGCTAGTCGGCACAACAATGTTTCGAAGACGGTTGAAAATTCACGTCGGCCTGCATCATCTAGTTTCATTAGCCAATCCAGATTTATGCCTGTGGAAAAGGTTTTTTCGTGCTCACAGGTGAGCAGTAGAGCAGTGTTGCCTTGATACTGTTCCACAGTATCAAGCGCCGCGAGATACTCACTCACAACCTCTGTGGTGAGGCGATTGTCACCGCCATTATCTGCATTGATCAGTGACAGAATATGGACGCCGTCTCGAAGTTGTAAATTCATTGTAGTCATTGAGTTCTAGTACCCGGCACTGCCATTGATCAGCTGCTCATAAAATCCGTGGTCCAGTAATTCATACTGTTTGGATTTTGGCTGGCGCACATAAATCGGCTCATCCACTTGATCCAGATGATAGGCTTGCTGCTTAAGCTTGCCTTTAAAAAGCTTAAAGGTACCGGTCGTATCCTGTTGCTGTTCAATGCGCACAAACACCGGGCGGGCAAAGGCAGGCAGTTCGCGGTCGACAAATTCAGTAAACTCCGCTGCACTAAATTGCTGCCCAGGCGTGAGTGTAATGGCCGCCATGCCAGCTTTACCCTCGGCACCGGGAATATCTACACCATAGACATTGCTTATCTCGACCTGATCGCAGGCATTGAGAATCTCGCCTACCTCATTGGTTGAGACATTTTCTGCCCGCCAGCGGAAGGTATCACCCACACGATCTACAAACTGGTAATGGGGCAATCCCATCGCAAAGCCTACATCAACTGTACGAATCAGATCACCGGTGTTAAACCAGCGATCGCCGGGCTCTCGCAAATCAGTGAGTATTTTGTCATTGGTGGCACCTGCATTTTTGTAGCCATCAAACTTATAGCGATCATCAATCTGACCCAGCATCAATCCCGCCTTGCCAGGCTCTACCTCGATAACCTTGCCATCTTCGTCCAGCACAATTTCATCATTCTCAATATCGTACTTCACCAGCATCACCACCACAGATCCGGTGCCAATTGTGGATTCTTTGTTAAGGATATTCAGGAATGAAACATTGCCTTCACTGGAGCCATAGATCTCAGTAATGCGCTTAACGCCAAAGCGATTGCGAAAGGTATCCCAGATGTCCGGCCGCAAGCCATTGCCCAGCATCGTTTTAAGCGGATTATTTTTTTCATCCGGGCATTCTGGTGCCATGGCTAGATAGCGGCAGAGTTCACCCACATATATAAACAGCGTGGTCTGGTGTTTTTGCACCTCGGGCCAGAACTGAGTAGCAGAAAAACGACGGCGCACAAACATAGAGGCACCAGAGTACAGGCAGCTGCCAATGCCCAATAAAAAGCCGGTGGCATGGTACAGCGGTAGGCAGATATACATACGGTCCGACGGCTTGGCATGAAAGCCCACCTTGGAGTAAGGCTTGGCTGCCGACATAATTTTGCGGTGGTAAATAACGGCAGGCTTAGGCAGGCCAGTAGTGCCAGAGGTAAAGATATACAGGGCAATTTCGCCTGCAACAATCTCATCGGTCTCCGGCAGGTTGTCGGTGGGCATACCGGCCAATGTGGCACTGAAATTCGTTGCCCAGTCGGGAGCATCAACAATTATCAGGGGGTCAGCGACCCACAGATAATCTTTGTCCTGCAGCGTCAGGTCGCCTTTAACGCCGGATAAAGCCGCCAGTAGTTCCTGGCCCACCAAACATTTTTTCGATTCGACAATACTGATGCAGTGGGCCAGCGGTCGATCGGTTAGGCCTGTGTTGACTAGGCCAGCAGTGGCGCCAATTTTGGCCAGCGCAAAAATACTGCACAGCAACTCGGTGCGGTTTTCAATCAGTACCGCTACACAGTCACCGCGGGCCACACCCTGGCTTTTAAGACTATGGGCATACTGGTTGGTCAGGGCATTAAACTGGCCCCATGTCAGCTCAGAGTCGCCACAGACAATGGCAGATTTATTGCTGTATTTGGCCGCGGTGGTTTGAAACATTAGACCAAGGGATGTTTTTGTATCATCAGCGGGAGGCTTAAAGAAAATTAATGTGGGTGCGGCCTGGAAAAAATTCCATATCACTCGAAAAAATTCCATGATGCTGCTCATCAGTTACCCCTATTTTATTGTGATAATTATTGCCAATCTGTGTTGCTGCTTTTATTATGGCATTGCTAATGACAATATAAAACGTGTCCGGATAATAACGAGTATATCGGAGTTAATATGGTTTCAGGGGCAATGCAGTATAAAAAGAAAGTCCAGCCGGTCATGGATAAACAGATCGCCTATATCGAAGAAGGTGAGGGCGACCCAATAGTGCTGTTGCATGGTAACCCAACGTCCTCCTACCTATGGCGCAACGTTATCCCTGAATTAGCAGGTTTGGGCAGGGTGATTGCGCCAGACCTGATTGGTCAGGGAGACTCCGAAAAGCTGCCCGCCTCCGAAGGATCAGAGCGTTATTCTTTTGAGGTGGTGTACCATTATCTGGACGGGCTTTTGGACGCGATAGGGGCCAATCAAAATGTCACTCTAGTGGTTCATGACTGGGGCAGTGCGCTCGGATTTTACTGGGCCCAGCAGCATCAAGCCGTGGTTCGAGGCATAGCCTATATGGAAGGCATAGTCTGCCCACTCAGCTGGGACGACTGGCCGGAATCAGCGCGGGGTATCTTCAAAGGTTTTCGCTCCGACAAAGGCGAAGAGTTGATCCTGCAGCGCAATATGTTTATCGAAGGGGTATTGCCCAGCTCGGTGATACGGGATCTGACCGAAGAAGAGATGGGGCATTATAGAGCGGGTACAGAACAGCCCGATGACCGTCAGCCCACCTTGAACTGGCCGCGGCAGATTCCACTAGGAGGCGAACCCGCTCATATGGTCGAGCTGGTCGACAGCTACGGTCAGTGGATGGCAGGCAACGCGATACCTAAGCTATTTATTAACGCCGAGCCCGGCTCAATACTCACTGGTAAGCCCCGAGATCTTTGCCGCACCTGGCTCAATCAAACTGAGGTCACTGTCGCCGGCAGCCATTTTATTCAGGAAGATTCCCCCGTGGAGATCGGACGTGCTATTGCCCAATGGCGCAGTACAATTTAATGCGACCACAGCCTAGTAAACCTAAAAAGTAGGGCCGCAGTTTGCCAATAGTCAGAGAGGCTTAGTTACGGATCTAGAATAACAGGCCCTTGAAAAGACTCGCCACTGAAAAAGAATGCTGCTCTTTTAGGGGTGGACAAGTCCACCACTAAATCATTCTTGAGTTTAACCTCCCGCACCGTCCAACCTTCGGGCAGTTTGCGTTTATTATTTCCAGAGGTTCCGGGCACGCCTAAGGTTGAATCATGAACAGCCGGCACATAGTCCCTGCCATCTTGCGTACTCTCGATCTGCCCAGGACGTGCAACTCGCATAAATTTCTGGGCATCAATCTCCATAGTATCAAGAGGACCGTCCTCTTTTGCATCTGGAGGGCGTCGAAAATACGCCAGATCCATCGATGCGTATCCCGTACCAGACTTTATATAGCCCTCGGGTATCACTAGATTTTCGTATTGCGGGGTAGTCATAGGCTTATGGCTCAACCTGACATTGCGCGTGGCCAGCTCTATAAGTTCTACAGCTTGCTGCTCGCCAATATCACTCCAGTTGTAGTCCAAAGAGAGGTCACCCAGTCGGGCTTTTTTAGCTATTGATTGAGTACTTTTAGTCATAATGCACCTACTTATATGTGACTCGGTATCCGAGGTTAGTGCGACAAAATTTAGCTTAAACAGGCATAGTGGTTAACCGAATTAGCCACAACCGTAAACTAGTGACATAATAGCTGTCAAAATAAAAGGCAAACAAACAAAAAAACAGCTAGTAAGAGGTCTCTCCGTGATAACAGTAACCATATTTTGGGGTGCAAGCGCACTCATCTATGCCATATTTTGGGTCTGGTATGTAGGCCTTAAGGGCAAACTATCCGAAACAGAAGTAGAGCAATATATGCAGCGCTTTGAAGCGGCAGGATTGCCCGCGGATAAACTGGAAAATCTCCATCAGTTCCTGGCTAAAGACGATGGCCGCGAATGGTTTATGATCAATCTTCTTGAGCTCAAATCACCCAAGCGAGAGTCAGCAAAACTATTGCAGAGCTACACCAAAACCTTTATGGCTGGCATGTATAAGCGGGCAGGGCATCCCTTTTTTGTCGCTAATGCCAAGGCCAAAAATATTGAAAACCTGCACTGTGAGCATGCAGATAACTGGACCTCAACAGGCATTGTTCGCTATCGCAGCCGCCGCGACTGTGCCGAGACCCTACTAGACACCTTTGGCAGTGAACACCATGGCGATAAGCTCGCCTCACTGGAAAAAACCTTTGCCTTTCCCGCCACCACCAGCTTGCTAATGGGCTCACCGCGGGTACTCGTAGCCATGGGGCTGGCCTTAATAGCCGCCCTAATCCAAATTGCATTCTTATAATAAAAACACAGAGACCACTATGACCGACAACGCCTTATTTAATCCATTTCAACTGGGTAACCTACATCTAAAAAACCGTATTGTGATGGCACCCATGACCCGTAACTTCTCGCCCAACGACAATATTCCCGGTGATAATGTGGTGGACTACTACCGCCGTCGTGCTGAAGGTGGTGTGGGTCTGGTGATTACTGAAGGCACCTGTGTCGGCCATGAGGGGGCCAGCGGCTACCCAGGTGTGCCGTATTTTTATGGTGAAGCGCGGCTGGAAGGCTGGAAGAAGGTAGTTGAGGCCGTGCATGCTGCGGGCGGTAAAATAGCTCCCCAGTTATGGCATGTAGGCGCCGTGCGTAAAGCAGGTACCATGCCCGAGGGTGACGTGCCGGGCTACGGCCCCTCGGGCATGAATATGCCGGGCAAGGTCAATCGCCATGTGATGACCCAGCAAGATATAGACGATGTGGTCGCCGCGTTTGCGCAGGCTGCTGCCGATGCCCAATCTGTTGGCTGTGATGCGGTCGAACTGCACGGCGCCCATGGGTATCTGATTGATCAGTTTTTCTGGGAAGGCACCAATCAGCGCGATGATCATTACGCAGGCTCTATCGAAAATCGCGGTCGCTTTGCGGTAGATATTATTAAAGCCGTGCGCGCCGCAGTGGGTCCAGATTACCCTATTATTTTACGTTGGTCGCAATGGAAACAGCAGGATTACACCGCACGCCTAGCCGTCACACCAGAGGAGCTAGAACGCTTTCTAATGCCGCTGTCAGATGCCGGAGTAGATATCTTCCATTGCTCACAAAGACGGTTCTGGGAACCCGAATTTGAAGGCAGCGAGCTTAACCTTGCAGGCTGGACCCAACAGATTACCGGCAAGCCCGCCATTACAGTGGGTAGTATAGGTCTGGATGCAGACTTTACTCCCAAGCCGGGCGAAGCGCATTTTAGAGAAGCCGATCCCGCGAGCCTAGATACCCTATTGCATCGTCTAGACCAGAATGAGTTTGATCTAGTGGCCGTCGGCCGCGCACTGATTTCAAATCCAGACTGGGTTAATCTTGTTGAAGCCAAACGAATGGATGATCTAAAACCGTTCCGTAAAGAACATCTTGGAGAATTGATTTAAGCACAAGCGAGAAAGCGCATATAAAAAGCACTAGGAGAAGAATATGGAACTGCAAGATAAAATACTTGTGATCACTGGCGCCGGCAGCGGCATAGGTCGAGCCCTAGCCGTGCGTTTTCACGCCGAAGGCGCCAAACAAATTGTCTGCGCCGATATTAATTTGGCCAACGCCCAAGAGACCGCCGATATGATTGGCGGCGTGGCTATGATGGCAGACGTCGCCAAAGAAGAGGACACAGCGCGCATTATCGAAGATACCGAAGCCAATATAGGTCCCATCGACCTGTTTTGTTGTAATGCCGGGGTTGGCTATGGCGAGAGCATACATTCGCCCAATGAACAGTGGCAGTCTATCTGGGATATTAATGTGATGTCTCATGTTTACGCCGCCCGTCATTTGGTACCGCGCATGGTTGAGCGGGGCAGTGGCTACTTCCTTAACACCTCATCTGCTGCAGGCCTGCTGAATCAAATTGGTGGCGCCGCTTATGGCGTAACCAAGCATGCCGCCGTGGGCTTTGGTGAGTGGCTGGCTATTCATCACAAACATGAAGGCATTGGCGTCTCCATGCTGTGTCCACAGGCCGTGCGCACGGCCATGACCGCCGTCGAAAATGACGCTGTCGCCGCTGCAGCTAACAACGGCATGATCGAACCAGAAGAACTGGCAGACACGGTAGTTGAAGAACTACGCAACGAAAGTTTTTTGATATTGCCTCACCCAATTGTGAAGGAATATATGCAAAACAAAACCTCCAATTACGATCGTTGGATTGATGGCATGAATAAGCTGATGCGTAAAATTACCGGCACTATCTAGAAAATTTATTTAATTAAGGGGAGAGCAAAATGGGCTTTGAATTAACGCCAAGAGCAGAAGATCTTAATAATCGCCTAACCGCGTTTATGGAAGAGCATATCTATCCACGAGAGCGCGATTATGAAGAGTTTACCGGTGACCACAACAATCTGTGGCAATACCCAGACTGGTACCAAGGCTTAAAAGACGAAGCCAAAAAGCAGGGCCTATGGAATCTGTTTCTGCCTGAAGAGTACAAGCCCTGGAGCCCCGGTTTAACCAATCTAGAGATTGCGCCATTATTTGAAACCATGTCCAGAAGTGCTTGGGCCCAGCAGATATTTAACTGTAATGCCCCAGATCGCGGCAACATGGAAGTGCTGGCCAAATACGGTACCCCAGAGCAGCAAGAGCAATGGTTACTGCCGCTACTAGCTGGTGATATCCGCTCCGCCTACGCCATGACCGAGCCAGACGTAGCATCATCAGACGCCACCAATATGGAACTCAAAATTGAACGCGATGGCGACGAATATGTATTAAATGGCCGCAAATGGTGGACCACCAACGTTATTGGTTCCGCCTGTAAAATTATGCTGGTCATGGGTAAATCTAACCCCAATGCCCCGCGCCACCAACAGCACTCCACCATACTAGTACCCACCGACACCAAAGGTGTGGTGATGTCGCGCCCACTCAAAGTATTTGGTGAATACCATTCCCCCGGAGGAGAAGGGGATATGATCTTTAGAGATGTCCGAGTGCCCGTCACCAATTTGATTCTCGGTGAAGGCCGTGGTTTTGAAATTGCCCAGGGCCGTTTAGGGCCAGGCCGTTTCCAGTATGCCATGATGTTTGTCGGCATGGCTCAGCGCAGCCTTGAGCTGATGTGTGAGCGCGCTCAGCAGCGAGTAGCCTTCGGTGAAGCCCTCAGCAAAAAAACCAGCGTACAGCACGAGATAGCCCGCAGCCGCTGCGATATCGAACAGTGCCGCCTGCTGGTATTGGCCGCCGCCGAAAAAATGGATAAGTACGGCATCGATGGCGCCAGAGAAGATATCTCTATGCTCAAAATCGTCGCCCCCAAAATGTGTGAAGACGTTTCCAGCCGCGCCATGCAAATCTTTGGCGGCATGGGCGTGTGCCAAGACACACCACTGGCCCATATCTGGACCACCAGCAGATTCTGTCGCATTGCCGATGGCCCAGACGAAGTGCATATGTCCCAGTTAGCCAAGATGACCATGCGCTCATTAAATCGACAGGCCTAAAGGCATAAAAATAGAGGAATTTAAAATGAGCTTTTTATCCAACGTACTCAGCATCGAAAAGCAGGGTCAGGTCGGCATAATCTGGTTAGACCGCGAAGCTAAATACAATGCGCTGTCTACCGAGCTGTGGTCAGCCATACCCCATGCCCTAGACGCGCTTTGCGAAGACGGCGAAATAGGCGCAATTATCTTGGCGGGCCGCGGTAAGCACTTCTGTGCCGGCATTGACCTGGCAGAAGACGGCCTCAGCCAACATAAAAAAGCCAAGTCTCGCTCCAAAGCCGAAGCCAATATTCAACAGTTGGCCAACACTAAAAAGTTTCAGCAAGCGATTAGTGCACTAGCAGAGTGCGCGCTGCCAGTAATTGGTGTGGTACAGGGCTTCTGTTTGGGTGCCGGCGTAGACCTAGTCACGGCCTGCGATATCCGCATCGCCAGCGCCTGCTCAGTATTCAGCGTGCGCGAAACCCGCCTGGGTCTGGTGGCCGACGTAGGTACCTTGCAGCGTCTACCGAAGATACTCAATGCCGGCCATGTCGCCGAACTGGCCTATACAGGAAAAGACATCAAAGCCGATCGCGCCGAGAAGATAGGCTTGGTCAATGATGTGTACGAGTCGGCCGAAGCCACCATGGCCGCAGGCCTGGCACTGGCCCAAGAAATCGCCGGCAACTCACCCATGGCCGTGCGTGGCACCAAGTTTATACTGCGCCAGTCAGAGAACCTCACCGACGAGCAGAGCCTGATGGTCAATGGCATGTACACTATGATGACCAGCCTAGAGTCGAATGATTTACAAGAGGGGATTATGGCCTTTGCCGAGCGCAGGCCAGCCAAGTTTACCGGTAGCTAAATCAATTTGTCGCCCCTACCTGATCAGTTTCGCAGGCTGATGCTGATCGGGTATTTAGCGCCACACTCGCCTTTCCATTGCACCTCACAGAAGTAGCACATTTCCCGCTTACTGCGTATTATCCTCAAAAGATAAAAGATAACACCGAGGCCACAAAGATGCGCACAAACAAAAAAATAGTCGAAGATTTTTACCACTCCATTGTAGTAGGCGACATGGATCTATACGCCTCGGTAATCCATGAAAATATTGAATTGTCGATACCCCTGCGCAAAGGTGTGCTCAGGGCACCTATCAGGGTAAATCCCGGTTAGTGGATGAAGTATTCCCCTATGTGGTCTCCCAGCTGGACCATGAAAACTTTGTCTTCTGCAAACAATTTAAAATAATGAGCGAAGACGAAAACTGCATTGTGGCTATTTGTGAAGCCGAAGGTCTGTCGGCCAAAGGCGATCGCTACGACCAAATTTACGCGCACTTTTTTAACTTTCAAGATGGCCAAATAAGCCGACTTATTGAGTTTGGTGATTCAGGGCTTGCCGATCGAACTATATGGAAAGGGGTGGCGCCACTAACGCCTGATGCGGAGTTTATGTACTAAGGGCTTTTAGCCGATATTTAAAGTATTCCATTTTGTGCCTCAAAAGTAATTTATATTGACTTCTTCAGTCAGTGACGCCAAGAAAAGGATGCCAAGTCACAGCACTTTCCATCTGTATTTAAGAAGCCATGTTTGCGCATAGTATTTCTTCCCTAGCAGATAGTGCCATGTATGATCGTAAGCTCAGGATATTATTCTAAAAAGTTTTGATTTGGGAAAGGTAAACAAACCCAATGCTTCTCTCTTTTTTAGTTATAAATATTGCAGCATTTACCAAAAACCTTATGTCCGCTTTGCGTTGTTTGCGACCACTAATTATCACTAAGCCGCAGCCCAATGGGAACCCTATTTTAAGTTGAACTCCCCCTAGTAGACACTTCTCGATGTAATGGTGTACGTACATAAAATGTATGTATGATTAAGTTTGGATGAAATCAAACAAAGAGCGGATCAAATATTAGAAAACACGCCATGTCTTTTGAGGACGGGCTAACGATTTTTTATGATGACTATGCTATATAGTTTTACGACGAAGCTAATTCGGAAGTGGAGGACAGGTTTCTTATGTTAGGTGGGAGTATTGAATCTAGCTTATTTCTGGTCTGTCATTGCCAAGGGGGCGAAGGTGAAACTATCAGGACTATTTTGGCACATAAAGCGACCGGGAATGAATGCACGTAGCACACTGGCGGGATGTTATGAAAGAAGAATATGACTTATCGACCATGAAGTCGTAAACGAATCCTTACGCGATAAAGTTAAAAAAGCCTGTGATAAGACGCTTGAGTGAGGATGACATGTCGGCCATGTGGCGGCAGAGTAAGAGAGCTGGGTACCACTCACAAAAAAAGGGGATAACCAAGTTATCCCCTTTTTTTGTGAGCCTAATTAAAAATTCTTTAGTACATCATATTCCGAGTAGCATTTAGCATCCAAGGGAATTGCTCCCCAAGCTTGGCTGCACCATAAGAGAACCAGTACTCGATCTTCTGGGCAAAGGTCATCTCTACCATCTCTGGCAAACGCTGTTGCTGATGTTTCAGATAGGAGTGAATATTTTCAACATCTTCTGCAGTGTGTGTCTCGTAGAAACCCACCATCCCTTTGTGAGATTTTGATCCGCCCAGCACAATGCCGACAAAGTCGAGATGAGTCTGGTCGCTCATATAGCGCAGGTCGGGCACCACGTAGTTGCTCTTGGCGCTGATGCCGTGGCAGGTGCCACAGTTATGGCCGTAGAGTTCTTCACCTTTTTTAATTTCTTCTGGGGTGGCATTCAGCTCTTCGCTCAGGGGCAATATGGTGGCTAGGCTTTCGTCGGGTAGACTTCTGGTAAGACCAAAGTCGCCGAGCTTAAATACTAGTAGTTTGTTCTGGTTTACTTTTTTGCGCTTGAGGTTGTCGCCTATGGTTAGCATGACGGTGCCGCCGCTGCCTTGGGCTACGGCTACATATTGCTCGCCGTCTAGCTCGTAGGTCATGGGGCCGGCCAGTACGGCGCTGTCTGATTGGTACTGCCATAGGGCATCGCCGTTGTCGGTGTCGTAGGCGGCGAAGGTGCCGTCACCCATACCTTGGAACACTAGATCGCCGGCGGTGCTGAGTATGCCGCCGTTGGCTGGACTTGCGTGGGGTACTTTCCAGGCGGGCTCTTGATTAACGGGGTCCCAGGCGAGGAGTTCGCCGCTGATCAATGCATCGGCTGAGGCTTGACCGGCTACCCAGCTGAGTGGGTCGCGAGACTCGTTTAAGTCTACGCCGGTATTCCAACGGTTGACTCTGTATTCAACGCTTTTTTGGCCGCTAAAGTAATGGGGTATGTTCTGTACGGGTATGTACATAAGGCCAGTTTTGGGGCTAAACGACATGGGCTGCCAGTTGTGGGCGCCGTAGGGCGATGGCCATATATAGCTGCCGCCGTTGTTTTGGTAGTCGGCGTATTCGGTTTCGACGGGGCGGCCAGTTTCCATATCAATATGGCTGGCCCATGTGGCTCTGGCGAATTTTTCCGCGGAGAGTAGTTCACCGGTGGCGCGATCTAATACATAGAAGAAGCCATTTTTGGGCGCTTGCATAATGACTTTGCGCTGTTCGCCGTTTATTTCTATCTCAGCCAATGTGAGCTGCTGTGTGGCGGTGTAGTCCCAGTTGTCTTTGGGGGTTACTTGGTAATGCCAGACATAGTCACCGGTATCTGGGCGCAGTGCGACGATGGAGCTTAGGTAGAGGTTGTCGCCACCACCAGGGCTGCGCAACTCGCGGTTCCAGGGGGAGCCATTGCCTGTGCCTATATAAAGTAAATCTAGTTCTGGGTCGTAGACCAATGAGTCCCATACGGTGCCGCCACCGCCGCCCAGTTTATGCCATTCATCGCCGCCCCAGGTTTTAACCGCAGCATCTAGTGCTGGGTGCTCTTGGGGTTTGCTGGGGTCGCCAGGTACGGTGTAGAAACGCCAAAGCTCGTCGCCGGTGGCTGTGTCGTAGGCAGTGATGTAGCCGCGTACGCCCAATTCGGCGCCGCCATTACCTATTATTACTTTGCCATCTACTACGCGCGGTGCGCCGGTAACACTATAGTTGCTGTTATCTGGAGTGGTTTGTATTACCCAGTTGGCTTCGCCAGTTTTGGCATCTAGGGCCACTAAGCGGCCGTCTAATGTACCAAAGAATATTTGCAGGCCGGTCTCTGCGTCACCTTGCCACATGGCAACGCCACGGTTTACAGCGCCACAGCAAGTTTTAATCAGGTGGTCTTTGGGGACCTTGGCGTCGTAGTGCCATAGCTGTTCGCCGGTTCTGGCATCTAGGGCATGCACATGGCTCCAGCCGGTGCTGATGTATATCACACCATTGTGAACCAGTGGTGTGGCTTCCATTCCGCGAGCGGTATCAAATTTAAATGACCAAGCCAGGTCGAGTTCGTCGACGTTGTCGCGGTTGACGCCATCGAGCGGGCTAAAACGCTGCTCTTTGTAGTTGCGGCCATAACTTAGCCACTCTTTATCTGGGTTGCTGATAGACTGCTCGTTGACCACTGTGGCCTGGGCTTGCATTAGGCCGGTACTTAACAGCAGGGCCGTTGCGACTTGGATTAGGCGAGATGCCATAGGATTCTCCATTGCTCTTTTTTTGAGTCTTGTTTTTTTGATTATTGTAGGGCCATTTCTATAAATTGCATACGGTCCTGCCCGAAAAACATATCACCATCGACAAACATGGTTGGCGCGCCAAAACAGCCTCTGGCGACGGCGGCTTCGGTATTGCTGATTAATCCGGCTTTAACCTCTGGGTCCTGGGTACCGGCAATTATTTGCTGGCCATTTAGGCCGACATCGCTGAGCACTCTGGTGACCACGTTTAGGTCTCCCATATTTTCGCCATTGACCCAAATTGCGTTGTAGACCGCGTCCACATAGGTGTCGAAGTAGTCTTGGCCGAGAGCTGCTACGGCGCCGCGCATTAGGTTTAGGGTATTGATGGGGAAGTGAGCGTTGCCACCCAGTGGCACCTGATACAGTTTGGCAAAGCGGGGCAGGTCGTACTTCATCATATACTTGCCTTTGGCGGGCACTGTTACCGGTGACAGATTGCCTGAGGCTTTAAATAGCCCGCCGAGGAGAACCGGTTTGTAATCGATGGTACAGCCATATTCTGCTTTTAATTGTTGCAGACGTTTATGGGCCAGATAGGCGGTGGGGCTGCCGAAATCAAAATAAAATTCGATGGTTTTAGACATGCTGCTTCCTCGGTTTGACCTGCGCGCAAATCACACTAATTATTAGGTCAAGAGTAGCTCTGAGGGAGTTTGGGTGTAAATCGAAAACCATGACCCATGAGTTCGGCTTTAGGGGCTATTTAAGCGGCGGCGACCAGTGTTTCCAGCATGTCGGTTAGCGCCGCAATACTGTCGTCGGCACTATTTGACTGATGGTCTCGCAGGCGGTCCCAGTACTCAAAAGACAGCGTGGCAAAAATGGCTTCCTGACGTGGTTGTGGAAGCTGTGCAAGTTCCGGCAGAGCCTGCTGGACATCCTTGCGGATTCTGGCCTGATACATGGCATAGTTTTGTTTTAGAAAGGCAGATCGCCAGCGTCTGGTGGCAGTAGATTTTAAAATATTGCTGTTGCTCTCATAGAGCCGACCCAATTTGGCCACCACTTCGGCGATGCGCTGCTCTAGGGGGAGTTTGGAATCAACCTCACCGGTTTTATCAACAAAGTCATTGCGCCATAGTTCGTCGGCCGTGGCAAAAATAGCTTCCATATCTTCAAAGTGGCGAAACACCGAGCGAATGCCCACTTTTGCATGGTCGGCCACCTGCTGAGCGGTGGGCACTAGATTGCCATCATCAATGAGTTGCAGCATGGCCTCAACGATAACTTGGCGGCTGCGGTCGCTACGCAGACGGCGTCCATCGACTTTTACGGTTGTGCTTACGCTGTCTGACATAGAGTTTGGCTTCTGTGAGTGATCGACGCGGTAATTTTGTCATATTTCCGCTGAAGTTGCACTTGGCTTGGGGCTGTTGCCCCTTACTTACAAGCCATCATTGGTGACCAAAATCTCTGTAGAATTCGCGGGCAGCATAACGCTGGTGCCATCTTCGCCCAATGTGTAGTCGCTAAACCGATCATCAACCCCCTCTAACCAAAGCGCTTCGCTACCGGGCAGGATCAACGGCGGTACCACATGGTAATAGAGTAGGTGACCCACCTCTGCATCCCGCGCGGTTTCAGCGGCCTCGGTGGGGGAGGCATGGTAGTCGAGCACATCATTAAAGACTTTCGCTGTGTTGGGAAGGCCCACGGCGGTGGCGGCCTGATTCATGGCCTTGAGCATTGCAGGACTCAGTGCTTCGTGCACCAGCAGGTCAATGCCCTGGGCAAACTTTTCTATATTGGCAGACTTGTTGGTGTCGCCAGAGATCAGCGCGGTGCGGCCCTTGTAGCTAAAACGGTAGGCGACCGCTGGGGTCACGGGAAAATGATCTGCGGCCAGCATCTCTACCACTAAGCCGTCCTGGTCGTAGACGGTAATCAGCTCGCCCTCTGCCGGTAACGGCGCGCTGACAGCGATCATGCCTGCACCGCTCAATGGTGTGACCTTATCGCCATGATGATCATTGCGATACACCACATCCTGCCCATAGACCATATTAAAGCCCTCGACGACATTGGCGACACCCTCGGGACCATAAATATTCAGTGGTGCGCTCTGGTTGCCCGCCGCCCAGCGAATGGTGCCGACTTCGCCAAGACCATCGATATGGTCGGAGTGGAAGTGAGTCAAAAATACGCCGCTGATACCGCCTACCTGATAGCCCATACGGCCCAAGTTGCGTAAACCATTGGTGCCTGCATCTACCAGAAACAGTTTGCCCGCGGCAACAACAGCAACACAGGGACCGGAGCGATTGGCGGCTGGCATAGGGCCGCCAGCGCCGCACAGGGCGATATGCAAGCCATCACCCAGTGCTTTGATTTTGTTACTGGAAAACATCACCTCTGCGCCTTTGGGAAGGATTCGCAGGGCGATATCTCCGCGCTGGCTGTAAATACCTGCACTCAGAGCAAGAACCAGCAGGCCGATAAGAGTGATTTTTTTCATGCTCGCCTCCGCTATATTGGGCGTTAATTTTAAAAGGGTGACATGTTGGCATTTATTATGTCAATATAAATAGCAATCAGCAACAATGCACAATTTAATGATAAATACTCGCTTAAAACCAGAGGAGCTCCCATGACTCAGAGTAACCCCATTACCTTGATTGGGTCGCCGCCATCCCCCTATACCCGAAAAATGGTTGCACTTATGCGCTACCGCCACATTGCCTACCGAATTATCTGGGATAATCCGGTTGCGATACTAGACGAGATGGGTGTTGCCAAGCCTAAGGTGTCCCTGTTGCCGACCTATGTGTTGCCCGATGAGGAAGGGGAGATGCAGGCGGTCTGCGATTCGACGCCGATTATTCGCCGTTTGGAAACGGAGCACGAGGGGCGCTCGGTGATCCCGGATGATCCGGCTATGGCGTTTATCGATTATCTGCTAGAAGACTTTGCCGATGAATGGGCCACCAAATATATGTTCCATTACCGCTGGCACCTGGAGGTGGATGCGGACAATGCGGGTACCCTGTTACCGCTATTTCAAACGATTAATTTGCCCGCCGAGCAGCTTAATCACTTTAAGCCCTATATCACCGAGCGTCAGGTGGGCCGACTGCATGTGGTGGGGTCCAATGATGTGACAGCACCGGTGATTGATGCCAGTTATAAGCGTTTGCTCACGGCAATGGAGGCCCATTTAACGCAGCAGCCTTATTTGATGGGTAACCGCCCGGGTGCCTCGGACTTTGCTCTGTATGGCCAGTTAACTCAGTTGGTGGGCTTTGACCCCACGCCGCGGGTCATTGCCCATAGCCTGTCCCCCCGCACCGTGGCCTATACCAGCCTGATGGAAGATCAGAACGGCCTTGAGCCTAAAGCGTCTGACTGGGGCACTGCCGAGACAGTGCCGGAGACATTGAAAGCGATTCTTAATGAGGTAGGTCATGTGTATGCCCCCGCACTGCTTGCTAATGCTCAGGCCATGCAAGCTGGCGAGAAAACCTGGGAGGCTGAAATTGATGGCAGCCGCTGGACACAACAAACCTTTAACTATCAGGGCAAGTGCCTCCAGTGGATTAATGCCGAGTATCAGGCACTGAGCCAAGCGGATCGCGCTCGAGTAGATGGATTGCTAGCAGGTACAGGCTGCGAGAAGATACTCTTTTAAACGTCTATTTATTAGGATTTATGCCAAAGGGACAGCACCAGCATAATAATGGCGACAGCTAACAGCGGCAGATTACTGGTAGCGCCTGGCGGCACATGTTGGTAGAAGTTGCTATCCAATGGGTGCATGGTGCCAGCCAGCATACGCATGGGCACTTCAATCACCACCGTGAGCCACAGCAGTGGGAGCAAATTGCGGTAGCGCCATATACAGATATAAAAAATAAATAGCGTCACTAGCTGAGCAGAGCCCCATAGCGAGGCGAATAGATAGATCACATTATTGGGATCGGGGGCGCCTTCCATAAAGGGGAAGATAATAATCGAGGCAATGCTGTTGATACCGCCATCGTCCGCCAGAAAATGCATAAATCCGCGAAAGGTGTATATAGCCATCAGCAGATAAAATCCATACTGGGCAATGACACTGCCCTGGTAATTATTGTTGGCCTGCTTGGGAAATACTTTTTCGATTAATGTCATTGTCAATGCCTTTTTGATACGTCGCTATAGTCAATATCACCAGCTTAAATAATTAACACTATATATGCCAGTTTATTTTCTAACCATAAGCTGATACCTTGCTTAGTGTTTAAAATAACAATAAAAATCAACACGGGGGTTGGCTATGGCTGAGCAATTTAAGGAGCAGGGTGGTGCCGCTACTATGGACCCCAGCGCCGCTTTTCGCTGGATATCTTCCCGTGTGATGAGCAAAGTAATCAGCCCCGAGCGGCTGATGGCCAAACGTCAAAAAATGGAAAAGCATCGGCAGGCCACTGATGCCCCCCATGTGGTGGAGTACTTTCATCAGGTGGAAGATGGCTATAGCCACTTGGCGGCTCAGGCGCTTGGTGCGCTGACTGAGCGTTATGATATTGAGCTGCGGTGCCATCTGGTTGCCGGGCCGTCTGGCGATAACAGTGTTGAGCCTGAACTGCTTATTAAACTCTCCCAATACGATGCGTCGTTTATCGCTCCCCATTACGGTCTTGAGGCGCCCGGCGCCAATGTACTGCCCGATCCAGAGGCCATCGAGCTTGCTGAATCGATTTTAGCTGCGCCTAAGCTGCAGGAGCAGGCAAGCACAGATTTTGCTGTGCTGGCGACAGCCGTTGGCGCCGCGCTCTGGTCCGGTGATAAGGCCACCCTAAACACGCTGGCAGAGCTGCATGGCTGTGCATCCGTCCAACAGCGAGAGAACTGTCTTGCCCTTGGCAATGGGCGGCGAGCTGAGTTAAAGCACTACTCAGGTGCAATGTTCTATTACGCAGGGGAATGGTACTGGGGTGTGGATCGCTTGCATTATCTGGAGGCCCGTTTAGCCGATTTGGGCGCTGACCCTAGCCCAGATGTGCCATTATTGATGCCGCGCATTGAGGTTGAGGCTGGCAATCGCAAAGACAATGGCAGTCTCACCTTAGAAATATACCCTTCGTTGCGCAGCCCCTATACCGCTGTGGTCTTTGATCAAACCCTTAAGCTGGCAGAGACAACTGGCGTTAATCTAGTGGTGCGGCCTGTATTGCCCATGGTGATGCGCGGTGTACCCGCCACCAGAGAAAAAGGCATGTATATCTTTACCGATGCCGCGCGGGAGGCACGCAGTATCGGGATGCCCTTTGGTCGTTTTCGCGATCCCATTGGTGAACCAGCACGCAACTGTTATTCCCTTTACCCCTGGGCCTGTGAACAGGGTCGCGGCAATCAGTTGATTTCCAGCTTTTTGAGTGCGGCATTTGCCGAGGGTATTAATACTAATAATGCCCGTGGCCTCAAGCAGGTGGTTGAAAATGCCGGACTGGATTGGTCAGTAGCTAAAACACTGGTGGGTCAGGCTGGTTGGCAGGCACTGCTTGAGAGCAACCGCTTGGCGATGTATCAGGCTGGACTCTGGGGAGTGCCCAGTTTTCGATTGCTAAACCCACAGGGCGAGACGGTATTGGCCCTCTGGGGACAGGATCGATTATGGCTAGTGGCGCGAGAAATCGAGCATCAATTATCACTGGATAAAGGCTAGGTCTTAGCCATAGTAGACCAAAAAAACTAAAACACTAGGAGGCCATTATGGCACTGGGAGTACTGGCAAGAATTACTGTTCAAGACGGTAAAAACGAAGAATTTGAAACAATATTTTTGGGTCTGGTGGAAAAGGTATTGGCCAATGAAGAGGGGGCTCTGCTGTATGCCTTAAATCGCAGCAAGTCTAACCCGCAAGAATATATTGTTATGGAACAGTATCGCAGCGCCGCGGATATTGATGCCCATGGCAAGACTGACTATTTCCGCGAGGCCAACAAAGCGATGTCCGGTTTAGTGGCGGGAGCCCCTGTTATTGAAGTATTGGATTTACTTTAAACCCTGACCCCCATCACCTTGATATTGGAGAATAATAATGAATAAAGCTTTAAAAATTGTGGTTGCCTTATTGGCCTTGGTATTTGCATCAATTGGCCTGCGTTGGCTGGTAGCGCCGGAAGGCGTTGCAGCAGAGTTTGGTATGACATTGATGCAGGGCTTGGGCCTGAGCTCACAGATTGGTGATCTGGGTGCGTTCTTTTTATCCCTGGCTATCTTTATCTTGTTGGCCCTGACCAGCGGTCGCCGCACCTGGTACTACCCGCCGATTATTCTGCTCGGCCTGACTGCCATTATGCGCACCATGGCATGGATGTTTCATGGCGCCAGTCTGGCGGTGGATATGATTTTCGTGGAAATTATTGCCTGCGTTATTCTCTATCTGGGTTCGATTCGGTTAGCTGACGAGGATTAATTGTGCGCCAAAGAAAAAATTGGGTTTTAGCATTTTCTCTACTGCTGACATTGGGCCAGTCGTCTTTGTTGAATGCTCAGCAGAGCCCGAATATTGTGCTGATTTTGGCCGATGATCTGGGGTTTAGCGATCTTGCTTCCTATGGCAGCGAGATTCAAACCCCGAACATAAGCGCACTGGCAGAGCAGGGTATTAGCTTTACTAACTACCATACTGGCGCCAACTGTGCGCCGTCTCGCGCGATGCTGCTAACGGGGGTGGATAGCCATAGAACTGGGGTGCCCAATATCCCCGAAATGATTCCTCCAGAACAGGCAGTGCAAAGCCATTACTCCGGTATCCTGAGCCATAATGTGGTGACTGTGGCAACGCTGTTGCAGGACGCTGGTTATCACACCTACCTATCGGGCAAATGGCACCTGGGGCAGACCCCGGAAAAACTGCCCAGCAGTCGGGGCTTTGAGCGCACAGTGACGCTGGCAGATTCCGGTGCCGATAACTGGGAGCAAAAGCCCTATATTCCCATCTATAAAAAAGCCAACTGGTATGCGGATGGAGAAGAGTATCAGCTGCCGGATGACTTTTATTCGTCGCGCTTTCTGATTGATAAAACCATTGAATTTATCGATAGCAACAAAACTGATGGCCAGCCGTTTTTTGCCTATGTGCCTTTTCAAGCTGTGCATATTCCGGTGCAGGCACCCCAAGAGTTTATTGACCGCTACGAGGGTGTTTATAGCGACGGCTGGACAGCACTGCGAGAGCAGCGTCAGGCCCGCGCCATTGAGTTGGGTGTTGTACCCGCCGATACGCCGATGGTGCAGATGGCCAGCACCACTGACTGGGAGGCTTTAAGTTCCGAGCGGCAAGCCTATGAAGCCAAACGTATGGCTGTTTATGGCGCCATGGTTGAGGCCATGGATCATCATATTGGCAGGCTGGTTGAGCATCTAAAAGCCATTGACCAATATGATAATACGGTGTTTATTTTCTCCTCGGACAATGGCGCCGAGGCCATGGGCGAGCCGGATCAAAATTCCTGGAGAAATCGTCGGGCAATGGCTAGTCAGGGCTACAGCGTCGATTACGAAACACTGGGGTTAAAGGGTAGTTTTAATGCAATTAATCCGGGCTTTAGCAGTGCGGCGGCATCGCCCTTAGCCTATTACAAATTTTATGTTGGCGAAGGTGGCCTCAGGGTGCCCATGATTATTGCTGGCGGGCCAGTGGCCATCAAAAATCAATTGAGTAATGCCTCTGCCTATGTGACGGATATTACGCCCACTATTTTGGCGTTTGCAGACGCAGAGCATCCCGAGGCACGCAATGGAGGATGGTATGGGGGACGCAAGATAGAGCGAATGATTGGCCGTAGCCTAATGCCATTAGTTGAGGGCAGTGCAGAGGCTGTTTATAATCCAGAGGATGCTGTGGGCTTTGAACTGGCGGGCCATGGTGCGCTATTTATGGGCGACTATAAGATTGTGTTTAATCGCGGTACCCAGGGCGATAGCCAATGGCATCTATTTAATATTCAAACCGATCCGGGTGAGACCAATGATCTTAGCGCTGAGAATCCCGCGCAATTACAGCGGATGCTAGGACGCTATCAGCAGTATGTGGCAGACAATAATGTACTGCCCATACCTGATGGTTACAGGCTTGAGATCCAGGCTATTTTCAATGGACTGCACCATGTCTATCGGGACAATATCCTGATTTTTATTCTACTATTTTTGCTGATACTGCCTTTTTGGGTAGTGTACAAATCAAAGCGCTGACCAAAAGAGCTAATTAATGACTCACTCTCTCTATGCCATACCTCATTCTTTGTATTCCGGGCGAGCCCGTTCCTATCTTATTAAAAATGGCATTCCTTTTCAGGAATTTTCCTGTGGCCATGAGAGCTTTAAAGCGGAGATTTTGCCCGAGGCCAAATTAGCCACTATCCCGACGCTGCGAACGGCAGAGGGGCAGGTGATTCGTGATGGCGCGGCGATTATTGAGTATTTCGAAGCGGCCAATGGACGACCCTGTCGGCCCAAGACGCCGAGACAGCAAATTGTTAGCGGGCTGTTTGATCTGATTGGTGCCGAGGGTTTACTGCGCCCAGCTATGCATTACCGCTGGAATTTCCCGGAAGAAAATCTGTCATTTTTGCACTACCACTTTTATCACTCTCAGCGGGAGCATCCGGAGCGGGAAGCCAAGACCCAATATATGATGGATAAGATGCGTTACGCGGCCATGATATTTGGTGTCAATGACGAGAGTCAGGCATTGGTAGAGGCTCTGTATCTAGATTTTTTATTGGCGCTGGATAAACATTTTGAGCTGTACCCCTATCTGCTGGGTTGGCGGCCCTGCATTGGTGATTTTGGTTTGCTGGCGCCGCTGTTTGCACATTTGGGCCGTGACCCAAAACCATTGCAAATGATGCAACAGCAGGCGGTGCATGTTTATCGTTGGGTGGAGCGGATGAATCGCTCTTATCAGGATGCGTCGGAGCACTATGCTGCCGGGGCCAATTATCTGGTGGATGATGAGATACCGGAAACATTGCTGGCTGTGCTGAGTATTATTGCGGAAGATCTATTGCCGGAGACCAGAGCTGCCGCCGAGTCAATTAATCTCTGGCTTGGAGCTAATTCTGTGGCCAGCGGCGATCGCGCTTCCCGTTATCTGGGGCAGAGTGAGGGTAAGGCCAGTTTCGTCGTGCGTGGGCAACAGTTCCAGACTGGCGCTCAACCCTATAGATTCTTCCAGCTGCAGATAGTGCAGGACGCCTATCAGGCTCGCGCTGAGAAGGAGCGCAGGGATATTGATGCCATGCTTGATTCCTGTGGTCTTCAAGGGCTACTAGAGATCAAGCTCGAGCGCCGCTTGGAGCAGCGAGATAATCTGGAGGTCTGGATTTGAGCTCTTTATTTAGGTGCCACTCAGGGCTGGCTCTTTGCCCTGCGAGCGAACCTAATATTATCCAGCAGGGCAGTTAGGGATAATAGTATTAACCCCAATAGCAGGCGCATATCCCCTAAATAAATGCTGGTTTCTATCGGGTAGGCAATGGTCTTATCCAGCGCGGCCAGTTTAAATTCATGGCGACCTTTGATATTGGGATTGGCCACAATTTCCATAAAGGTACGACGGCTGCGATAGCGAAACAGTGCGCCGTCAGTCCATTCTTGCATCTCTGTGGTATTCTCAATGCCCACCATATCCAGTGCGCTGTTGGCAGCCTGACCAAAGACCACTGGATGGCTGGCGCGCTTTAACAGTTCTGGATACATATGCTCCATATAGCGATTCATTAACTGGTCTGCGGATTCGCCGGGGTTTGCGCCCTCAACATCTGGTGGGTTGTCGGCCATATCCAGATTATTGAGCATTAAAAACTGTCGGCCCCTGTCATTGCGTAAAAAGTTTTCGATATAGGCGGTGGTCTTTGAGTCGCTATTGCGTTGTTTAAGGGTAGCAACAAACTGATCCACTTCTGCATCGCTTAGTGGCCCGGAAAAGTCTGTGTACCAAAACACAAAGGCGCTGTAGATAATTAGGCTGGATAGCCAGATCTTTGCTCTTGTTGTCATTTTTGATGCCCTCTTGGTTCTTCGCTTTAGCGCAATCTTTATTACGTAACCCCATAGTCACTATCTGGGGAAGTATTGCTTAGATCTCTGGGTTACTATATTTTTCTATTGATCGACTTACGTTTTAAGTTGATTCTATCAGTATATTTGGCATAATCAATGCCAATATGTTCGCTACTAAAAATATTATCATTAAGAGGGAAAGTTATGGTCGCGCTAACATCTATTGTTGATTACAACGTCGAGGAGGGGGTCGCTGTATTAACCCTAAATAATCCGCCAGTTAATGCACTGAGTCAGGGGGTTCGTCAGGGTCTTAAAGAGGGCGTTGAAAAAGCCTTAGCCGATGATTCTGCGCAGGCAATTTTAATCTTCTGTGAAGGCCGTACCTTTATCGCTGGTGCCGATATCTCTGAGTTTGCCTCTGGGCCGATGGAGCCCAACTTTCATGCCGTGCTCTCAACTATGGATAATTCTCCCAAGCCGATTGTTGCTGCGATTCATGGCACTGCCTTGGGCGGTGGTTTGGAAACTGCGCTGTGCTGTAACTACCGCTTGGCTGTGGCCAGCGCCAAATTTGGTCTGCCAGAAGTGAACCTGGGCTTGCTGCCCGGTGCCGGCGGTACTCAGCGTCTGCCGCGCGTTGTGGGTGTTGAAAAGACCTTGGCTATGGTGACTTCTGGTGTGCCCATTGGTGCCGCCGAAGCTCTTGAGCTGGGCCTTATTGACCAGATGGTGGATGTCGATTTGCGTGCTGCCGGACTGGCCCTCGCCATTGAAAAGGGCGCTGAAGCGGGCCCTCACCCAAGAGTGCGCGACAATGATGAAAAGCTTCAGAGCGCCAAAGATAACCCAGAAATTTTTGCTGCTACCCGCAAGATGCTGGCGCGCAAGACACGTGGTTTTTTGGCTCCGGAATACAATATTCGCTGTATTGAAGCGGCCGTTAATCAGCCCTTTGATGAAGGTTTAAAAACTGAGGGCAAGCTGTTTGCTGAGTTGGTCACTGGCGCTCAGTCTCAGGCCCAGCAATACTTCTTTTTCTCTGAGCGTCAGGCGGGGAAGATTCCGGGTATTGATAAAGATGTTGCAGAGCTACCCATTACAAAGGTAGGCGTGATTGGTGGAGGCTTGATGGGCGGCGGTATTTCCATGAACTTCGCCAATGTTGGCATCCCTGTCACTATTGTTGAAACTAATCAGGCAGCCCTAGATCGTGGTCTGGGTACTATTCGCAAGAATTATGAAAACACCGCACGTAAAGGTCGCCTGACCGAAGAGGGGGTTGAACAGCGCTGCGGCTTAATTCAGGGCTCGTTAGAAATGGCTGATCTAGCTGACTGTGATCTGATTATCGAAGCAGTATTTGAAAATATGGCGGTGAAGAAAGATATCTTTACTCGCCTTGATAGCATTGCCAAGGCCGGAGCTATTTTGGCCTCTAATACCTCGGCATTGGATCTCAATGAAATTGCCTCTGTGACCAGCCGTCCGGAATCAGTGATTGGATTGCACTTCTTTTCACCGGCCAATGTTATGAAGCTACTTGAGGTAGTGCGCGGTGATAAGACTTCTGATGCGGTGATTAAAACCGGTATGGCACTGGCCAAACGGATTCGCAAAGTGGCTGTGCTAGTTGGTGTTTGCCCGGGCTTTGTGGGCAACCGTATTCTGTTTATGCGCCAGATTGAAGCATCAAAACTGGCCCTTGAAGGTGCTCCCATTCAGCAGGTGGACAAGGTGCTATTTGATTTTGGTTTCCCTATGGGTGCATTCCAAATGGGCGACTTGGCAGGTCTGGATCTGGGTTGGGACAAGGATAACTCCAACCCGATGGACGTTAAAGACCGTCTCTGTGATCTGGGTCGCTATGGTCAAAAGACCGGCGCTGGCTACTATGATTATGATGAAAAACGCATGCCGACTCCTGCGGCTGTTACCGCGGAGTTATTTGCCGAGGTGGCTGCCGCGCAAGGTATTGAGCGCAGCCAGATTTCTGATGAAGAGATTCTCGATCGCTGCTTGCTGCCTATGATCAATGAAGGTGCCAAGATTATGGAAGAAGGTATCGCCTTGCGCGCCAGTGATATCGATGTGACCTATGTTTACGGTTACGGCTGGCCTGTCTATCGCGGTGGCCCAATGCACTACGCCAATACCATGGGCCTGGATAAGGTGCTGGCTAAAATCCGTCACTACCATAAATCAACAGGTGACGATTTCTGGGCGCCGAGCCCACTGTTGGTGTCACTGGCAGAGCAGGGCAAACGTTTTAAATAAATAATTATGAACTAATTGATAACTAGCATAGGAGAGAGAAGATGAAGACACGCATCACAGAGCTATTGGGTATTGAGCATCCGATTATTCAAGGTGGTATGCACCATGTGGGTTTGGCCGAGATGGCGGCAGCGGTTTCTAATGCCGGCGGCCTTGGCATTATTACGGGCCTGACTCAGGGTACTCCAGAAAAGTTGGCAGCGGAAATTGCGCGTTGCAAAACTATGACCGATAAGCCCTTTGGCGTGAATATCACTTTTCTCCCCTCCATGACTCCTCCAGATTATCCCGGCCTGATTCAGGCAGTGATTGATGGCGGCGTTAAGGTTGTTGAAACTGCGGGTAATAACCCTGCTCCCTATATGCCCGCCCTTAAAGAAGCTGGTATTAAAGTGATTCACAAATGTACGGCTGTACGCCATGCCCTTAAAGCACAAAAAGTGGGCTGTGATGCTGTGTCTGTAGATGGCTTTGAGTGCGGTGGACACCCCGGTGAAGACGATATTCCTAACTTTATTCTGTTGCCCAGAGCGGCTGATGAACTGACTATTCCCTTTGTATCTTCTGGCGGTATGGCGGATGCGCGCAGTCTGGTTGCCTCTTTGGCCATGGGTGCTGAAGGTATGAATATGGGTACTCGTTTTATTGCGACCCAAGAAGCGCCTGTGCATGACAATGTAAAAGCGGCGATATTGGCGGCTACTGAGCTCGATACTCGCCTAGTGATGCGCCCATTGCGAAATACTGAACGTGTGCTAAATAACCCTGCGGTTGAGCGACTGCTGGAAAAAGAAAAAGCCCTGGGTGCAGATATTAAGATTGAAGATATTCTTCCGGAAGTGGCCGGCGTTTACCCCAAGATTATGAAAGAGGGCGATATGGATGCTGGTGCCTGGTCTTGCGGCATGGTGGCTGGATTGATCAATGATGTGCCAACAGTACAGGAATTAATGGACCGTATTATGTCTGAAGCCGATAGCCTGATTAAGGAACGCTTGGCCGGTCTGTAATTGTGCAGAATAAAAATAAATCAGTAATACACTAACCATAAGAAGCGACTATGTCTGAAGTAGATACACTCGATGAAGCAAAATTGGCCGGCTATTTAGAGGCCAATATTGCCGAGTTTCAGGGGCCTTTAACGGCGAGTAAATTTGCCGGTGGCCAATCTAACCCCACCTTTAAAATCGATGCGGCGTCGGGCAGCTATGTACTGCGTCGTCAGCCGCCGGGGAAGCTGCTTAAGTCTGCTCATGCAGTCGATCGCGAGTACCGCGTCCTGGCAGCATTGGCTGATACTGATGTGCCGGTGGCCAAGGTTTATCACCTCTGTGAGGATCCTGAAGTCATAGGTTCCATGTTTTATATTATGGAATTCTGCGATGGCAATGTGCACTGGTCCTCGGCTCTGGAAGAAATTCCGAGCAATGAGGGGCGCGCGAAGATGTACGACGAGATGAATCGCGTGTTGGTGGCTATTCACTCGGTGGATTTAGAAAAAGTTGGTCTGGCAGATTATGGTCGCTCCGGCAACTATTTCCAGCGTCAGGTTGATCGTTGGTCTGCTCAGTACAAGGCGTCAGAGTTAACACCGATTCCGGAGATGGACAAGGTAATGGCTTGGTTGGCGGATAATATTCCTGAAGATGATGGCAAGGTGTCGCTGGTTCACGGTGACTATCGTTTGGACAATTTTATGTTTGATAAGAGCAATCAAGAAGTGATTGCGGTGTTGGATTGGGAGCTGTCGACTCTGGGTCATCCCTTTGCAGATCTGGCCTACCAATGTATGGGTTTGCGCCTGCCTTCTGGCAAGACTAATGGCCCTTCATCTGGCCTTGCAGGGTTGGACCCCGCTGCATTGGGTATTCCCTCAGAGACTGAGTATGTGGATAAATATTGCGAGCGCATGGGCATAGATAAGATTGCTAACTGGTCTTTCTATATGGCCTTTAGCTTTTTCCGTTTAGCGGCGATCTGCCAGGGTGTTGCAAAGCGAGCCGCCGATGGCAATGCGTCGAGCAAGTTAGCCTCTGGTGTTTCCGGCATGGTGCAGCCATTGGCTGTTAATGCACTGGGCTTTGTTAGCGAATAATAAAAAAAGCCGTCTATAAAAATAACAATAGAATCGGATAATAATTAAATGGCAATCAACAATAGAGTGACCGCACTGACGGGCACCCAATACCCTATTATTCAAGCGCCAATGGGCTGGATTGCGCGAGCGCAATTGGCCTCGGCAGTGAGCAATGCCGGTGGCATGGGTATTATCGAAACTTCCTCTGGGGAACTGGACAATATTAAAGCCGAGGTTGCCAAAATGCGCGACCTTACCGATAAACCCTTTGGTATGAATGTGGCGCTATCTTACGTGCGCGGCAGTAATATTATCGACTTTGTGATTGAGCAGGGAATTAAGTTTGTCACTACCTCGTCGGGTAGCCCGGCAGTCTGTACCAAAGATTTTCAGGATGCAGGCATCTCGGTTTTTCATGTGGTGCCAACATTAGATATGGCACTTAAAGCACTGGATGCCGGTGTTGATGGTTTGATTGTTGAGGGTGGTGAAGGCGGTGGTTTTAAAAATCCCAGTCCAGTGTCGACCATGGTCTTATTGCCTCTAATTCGCTCTCAATGTGATGTGCCGATTATTGCCGCGGGCGGTATTAGTGATGGGGCATCTATGGCCGCAGCCTTTGCTATGGGTGCAGAGGGTGTACAGATGGGGACGCGCATGCTGGCCTGTGCTGAGTCGCCAGTGCACAGCAATTGGAAGGATGCGATTATTGATTCCAAAGAAACAGATACGGTATTTTTAAATCAGCACGGCAGACCAGCACTGCGTGCCCTGCGTACGGAGCGCACCGCAAGCCTTGAACCCATAGGCAAGATTAATGTGATGGAGCATATGGCTAATTTGCCGGCCCTCTATTTTGGCGGTGATATGGAAGCGGCGATTCCATTGGGGGGTCAGGTGGCAGGTCGTATTGATGAAATTTTAACTGCGAAGCAAATTGTAGATGACACCATGGCTGGTTTTGATGGGGTTATTGCGAACTTGGCAAAGCAGTACAGCTAAGTGCTCTCTATCTAGGCCCTCTCTATCCAGGCCCTTTCTATCTAGGTGCTTTATCCTAAGCTGTCTGGTTATTGGCAGCCTGCCATCCACCAGTCAATCGCAGCGGTTTTATGGCGTTTTTTGGGTAGGGCAAAATAAAAGGTTCGTTTCATATCACGCTTGGGCAGTTTTAATGGCACCAGATCGCCAGCCTTAAAGTTATTTTGCAGGACTATCTCAGAGAGGCAGCCAATGCCTAACCCGGCTTCTACGGCTTTTTTAATCGCTTCGTTGTGCTTGAATTCGAGGTAGATATCTATGTCGGGTATGAGTCCGGCCATGGCGCGAGCAAAGGTCTGGCGGGCGCCAGATTCTGGTTCGCGCAGTATCCAGCGGGCCTGCTTTATATCGTTATCACTGAGCTTTTTCTTTTTTGCCAGTGGGTGCTCGGGGCTGCAAAAAACCACTAACCGATCCTCACGCCACGGAATTAGTTCTAACCCCTGATCTTTTACCTCGCCCTCAATCATGCCGATATCAACTTCAAAATTTAGCACCTGAGCGGCGATATCGGCGCTATTGGCCACATTAATATCGACCTTAGCCTCTGCGTGCTCGGCCAGATATCCGGCCAAATAGGTAACGGCTAAATGATTGCCAATGGTAAAGCTGGCGCCGACTTTTAGATGGCCTATATCGCCGTGACCCTGCAGTGCCTGCTCAAATTCCAGCGCATGGTCGGCGAGTAAGACAGCCTTGCTACGCAGGGTTTTTCCCACTTCATTGAGTTCGAGTTTTTTGCCTACGCGATTAAACAGACTGATATTGTAGGCCTGCTCAAGATTTTGTAGCGCAGCACTGGCGGCGGACTGCGACATATGCAGCCGCTCCGCTGCCTTGGAGATATTTTGATATCTGGCAATGGTAAGAAAAATCTCTAGCTGTCTGAGGCTATACTTCATTAGCTGGTCCCGCTTGATATTAAATAATATTCTATCGATTAAATCGATTAGCAATTCCATAATATCCTGTTTTACATGTATATGGAATGGGTCTACTATCGCGTTTTCTAGTGGCTAAATTATTAAATGCGAATCAAAAAGTAACCTGAGTGAGATAGCAATATGGCAGAGCAAAAGGCAACCAATGTAACCTGGCACGATGGCGATATTGCCCGCGAAGATCGAAATCAATTACTTGGGCAGCAGGGCGCAACACTTTGGTTTACCGGCCTGTCGGGCAGTGGTAAGAGCACGGTAGCTGTGGCGCTTGAGCAGTCACTGTTTCACCGCAGCAAGCTGAGTTATCGCTTGGATGGTGACAACATTCGTCTGGGGATTAATAAGAATCTGGGTTTTTCTGCGGATGACCGCAGCGAGAATATCCGTCGCATTGGTGAAATTGCCAAGCTATTTGTCGACTCTGGCGTTATTGCTCTGTCGAGTTTTATCAGCCCTTATCGTGCTGACCGAGACAGGGTGCGGGAGTTACATGCGGAATCAAACTTTGCCTTTATTGAAGTCTTTGTCGATTGCTCACTGGCTGAGGCAGAAGCGCGAGACCCTAAAGGTCTGTATAAAAAAGCTCGGGCAGGCGAGATTAAGAATTTCACCGGTATCGACGACCCCTATGAGGCGCCAACTCAGCCAGAGATTCATCTGCATACCGACAAAATGACCCTTGAAGAAGAGGTAGATGTTATTATGGCCTACCTCGAACAGCATGGCTTTATCGACAGCCACTAGTAGCAATTCTAATTTCTAAACCACACAGACGGAGATAGCCCCTTGATCAAGCCACATGGCTCAGAAACCTTAAACCCAATTTTTGTGCAGGATACGCAGTTACAGCAACAGCTACTCATCGAGGCAGAGTCTCTGCCTTCCCTATTACTGAACTCTGCCGCCGCAGCCAATGCTGTGATGTTGGGCGCTGGTTATTTTAATCCGTTGACTGGTTATATGAATCTGGCGGATGCACTGAGTGTTGCCGAGACATTACATACTGCCGAGGGGCTGTTTTGGCCAGTACCTGTGCTTAACTTGGTTGAGGATGTGTCTGCCATTGAAGGTGCTAGTCGTATTGCGTTACGCGACCCCAATACCGAGGGCCATCCAGTGATGGCGATTATGGATGTGGCCACGATTGAAGCTGTGTCCGATGCGCAAATTGAGACCATGGCTCAAGAAATTTTTGGTACCTTGGATGCTGAGCATCCTGGCGTAGGTACTTTTACTAGTCTGGGACGCAATATTGTCTCTGGTGATATTCAGGTATTAAGCCTGAGTTACTTCCAAGCTGACTTCCCCGATACTTTTCGCACTGCCGCTGAAATTCGCCAAGAGATTACTCAGCGCGGCTGGCAGAAAGTGGTGGCGTTCCAAACTAGAAATCCAATGCACAGAGCCCACGAAGAGCTATGCCGCATGGCCATGGAGCGTTTAGATGCCGATGGTGTTGTGGTGCATATGTTGTTGGGCAAGCTTAAAAAGGGTGATATTCCCGCCTCTGTGCGCGATGACTGTATTCGCAAGATGGTTGAACTGTACTTCCCACAGAACTCGGTGATGGTCACCGGCTATGGTTTTGATATGCTCTATGCGGGCCCCCGTGAGGCTGTGCTGCATGCGGTATTCCGCCAGAATATGGGTTGTACCCATTTGATTGTGGGTCGCGATCACGCTGGTGTGGGAGACTACTACGGCGCCTTTGATGCCCAGACTATTTTTGCTGAAAGAGTGCCTGCTGGCTCATTGGAGATCGAGATATTTAATGCAGATCACACTGCCTATTCGACTAAGTTGGGGCGCGTGGTGATGATGAATGAAGCGGAAGATCACAGCAAGGAAGACTTTATTCTGCTGTCTGGTACCAAGGTACGTCAGATGCTAGGTGATGGTATTGCACCGCCGCCAGAGTTTGCACGACCCGAGGTGGCCAAGATATTGATGGATTATTATCAGTTAGAGAATGCTTAGGGGCTAAGGTTGTTAATCTAAACAGGCGCCCAAGAGAGACTGTATGACTGACTATGATGTATTTAATGGCGACGCGGACGGCATCTGTGCTCTGGTGCAGTTGCGCCTTGCCGAACCCCGTGCGGCACAGTTAGTCACTGGTGTTAAGCGTGATATCAGCCTGCTCAAGCAGATCGATGCCGAGGATGGTGATCGCATTACCGTTCTCGATATCTCCATGGATAAAAACCATGATGATCTGCAGCGCGTTTTGGCTGCGGGTGCTGAGGTGTTTTATGTCGACCATCATTTTGCCGGTAATGTACCGCCGTCGGCGAGGCTTAAGTCGCTAATTAATGAAGCGCCAGATGTCTGTACAAGCTTACTGATTAATCATTATTTGCGCGGCGCCTACACAGCCTGGGGCGTAGTGGGTACCTTTGGTGACAACCTTAAAAAGAGTGCTACTGGGCTGGCCAAGAATCTGGATATTAGTGGCGAGCAGCTGTCTTTACTGGAAAAGCTGGGTATCTATATTAACTACAATGGTTATGGCGCGGACCTAGACGAGCTGCATTTTCGCCCCGCCGAGTTGTACAGTTTACTCAGTGATTTCGCGGATCCCTTAGACTTTATAACGGCTGGTGGTAAGACATTTGAACAGCTTGAAACTGGCTATCATCAGGATCTGAGAGCAGCACAGTCAACTCAAGCGCTGCATGTCAATGAGTCAATTGCGATATTTTCCCTGCCAGATCAATCCTGGGCTCGCCGTGTTAGTGGTGTGTACAGCAATGATCTGACCAATCAAAATCCGGATCGCGCCCATGCCGTGCTAACCGCCAAGGCCAATGGCAATTATCTGGTCAGTGTGCGCGCGCCTTTAAACAATAAGCAGGGCGCCGCGGCGCTGTGTATGCAATTTCCCACAGGTGGTGGCCGCGAGGCTGCTGCTGGTATTAATGATTTACCTGCCGCTATGCTGGATCAGTTTATCGCCGCATTTACGCAGGCTTACTGAGGTAGCTAGCCGTGTCCGATTTACGTCCGTTTTCAATTTTAGGTATTCAGCAAATCGCCGTTGGTGGTGCTGACAAACAAAAGTTGCGCAGTTTTTGGGTCGACTTGCTGGGTCTAAGTTATCGCGACACCTTTGTTAGCGAAAGCGAAAATGTTGATGAGGATATCTGCGAGATGGGCGCTGGTGACTTTGTGGTGGAGGTGGATCTAATGCAGCCGCTGGACAGCGACAAAAAGCCTCGTGTCGATATTCCCGCGCTTAACCATGTTGGCCTCTGGGTCGATGATCTAGCTTGTGCGGTTAGCTGGTTAACCGAGCAGGGCCTGCGCTTTACTCCGGGGGGAATTCGCAAAGGTGCCGCTGGTTATGACGTCTGTTTTGTGCACCCCAAAGGCAATGATGAATTTCCGCTTAGCTCGCAGGGCGTGTTGGTTGAGCTGGTGCAGGCACCTAATAATGTGATTAATGCTTATAAAGTGCTTGCTGAGGCCTAAAATCGCCTAAATTCAATGGTTTAGGGTGCAATAGTCGCTAGTTTTCTGTATGCTGCGCGCCATTCTGGACCATCTCCATACTTCTACTCATATTTGCCACTCAGGTCCAAAGTCGGCAGTACCTTGCAAGTTCAATTTTGCAGGACTAACTTAAAAGACGATTTTATGACCTTTGATGATCTGGGCTTATCGGCCCCTATTCTTAAAGCTATTGCCAAACAGGGCTATAGCGAGCCTTCACCGATTCAGGCGAAAGCCATTCCCGCCGTACTGGCTGGCCATGATGTTATGGCTGCAGCGCAGACAGGTACCGGTAAAACCGCTGGTTTTACCCTGCCTATCTTGGAGCGGCTGTCGAAGGGCCGTCGCGCTCAGGCCAATCAGGCGCGCACCTTGATCTTGACTCCAACCCGTGAGCTTGCCGCTCAGGTGGGTGCGAGTGTGGCGCTGTATGGCACCCATCTCAATCTGACTTCTACTGTGGTATTTGGTGGAGTAAAAATTAACCCGCAGATGCAAAAGTTACGCCGCGGTGTGGATATTCTGGTGGCAACACCGGGCCGTCTAATGGATCTGCATAGCCAGAATGCCGTTAAGTTTGATCATCTGGAAGTATTGGTGCTGGATGAAGCTGACCGCATGCTTGATATGGGCTTTATTCACGATATAAAGCGCATTATTGATCTGCTGCCCAGACGTCGTCAGAACCTGATGTTTTCGGCTACGTTCTCGGATGATATTCGCAAGCTGGCCAAAGGTCTGGTACGCAACCCTATCGAGATTTCGGTGAGCCCGCGCAATGCTGCGGCACCCTCGGTAGAGCAGTGGGTCTGCCCCGTGGACAAGAAGAAAAAGCCGGCGCTGCTGGCTAAGCTGATAAAAGACGGCAGCTGGTCGCAGGCGTTGGTGTTTAGTAAAACCAAACATGGCGCTAATAAGCTGACTAAGTTTCTTGAAGCCGAGGGCATTACTGCGGCTGCTATTCATGGCAATAAAAGTCAGGGCGCGCGGACTAAGGCACTGGCAGACTTTAAGGCTAATGAGGTACGTATTTTGGTGGCTACAGATATTGCTGCGCGCGGTTTGGATATTGAGCAGCTACCCCATGTGGTTAACTTTGATTTACCCAATGTGTCGGAGGACTATGTTCACCGTATTGGCCGCACTGGTCGTGCTGGCGCCACAGGCGAAGCTATTTCGCTGGTCAGTGCCGATGAGGTTGATCTGCTTTCTGATATTGAGCGCCTTACCCAAAAGATATTAGAGCGTCGTGAAATTGAGGGCTTTGAGCCGGATCAAGCGGTCAAGGAGACGACTCTTAATCGGCCCGTGCGCAGCAAGAAGCCACGCAAGGCGCTCAACAATGCAACCAATGTGCAGGATAATTCTCGCCACAATAATAATTCCAGTAAAGCTAAAAAACGCTCGGTCTATGGCCATGGGCCGAAGCCTGGCAACAAGAATAAGTCGGGCGGTCGCAATCAGACCAGTCGATCTGATCAGAGTGCGGAAGGGTCTTCTGAGCGGCGCTCAGACGTGAACGGCAATGTTGCTCCGTCACGCAAGCCAGCGGGTAAGTCACCCTATGGCAGCGGCGGTGGCAATCGAGATATCAGCGGTCGCAACCGTCCATCTGGTGGTAATTCAAACCGTAGTTCTGGCCGCACAAGATAGCGGTCAGCAGGTTTGGCTAATCTAAAGAATTCCAGTATCTAATCTCAATAATTACCAAGAGAAACCGTATTAATGTTTGAGTTACAGTTTAGTAAAGTCGCTAGTTTTAAAAATGATTTACTGTCCGGCCTCACGGTCGCCCTGGCGTTGGTTCCAGAAGCAGTGGCCTTCGCCTTTGTGGCTGGGGTTGATCCACTAGTGGGCCTCTATGCCGCCTTTATGGTGGGTTTAATCACGGCCTGTATTGGCGGTCGTCCGGGTATGATCAGTGGTGCCACTGGTGCATTGGCGGTAGTCATGGTGTCACTGGTTGCCGACCATGGTGTCCAGTATCTGTTTATTACCGTAGTGCTGATGGGGCTTTTGCAGATAACCGCAGGTGTCTTAAAGCTGGGTAAATTTATCCGTATGGTGCCTTACCCAGTGATGCTGGGTTTCGTAAATGGTTTGGCTATTGTGATTTTCCTGGCCCAGTTGGGACAGTTCGGCGAAGCCGGACAGTCCGGTTGGTTGCATGGGACCTTTATGCAGGACAGCATTATTGATGTGGCCTGGTTGCAGGGTGAGCAGCTTTATATGCTGTTTGGAATGGTGCTGTTAACCATGGTTATTATCCATTTCTTACCGCGGCTTACCAAGGCGCTGCCATCCTCACTGGTTGCCATTATGGTGGTGACTGGTCTAGTGTTGGGTTTTGATGTAAACACTAAGGTGGTGGGTGATATCGCATCTATCAGCGGTGGGTTGCCGAGTTTTAGTATTCCTAAGGTGCCATTTAATTTGGAAACCTTATTTATTATTTTACCCTATGCGATTATTTTGGCCGCTATTGGTTTGATTGAATCACTGCTGACACTGCGTCTGATCGATGAGATAACCGAGACCCGCGGTCGTGGTAACCGTGAATGTATTGGTCAGGGTGTGGCCAATACAGTGACTGGTTTTTTTGGTGGCATGGGCGGCTGTGCGATGATTGGGCAGAGCATGATTAATGTAAACTCTGGCGGTCGTGGTCGACTGTCGGGCATCAGTGCGGCGCTGTTCCTGCTGCTATTTATCTTGGTGGCTTCGCCATTAATTGAACAGATTCCTCTGGCAGCACTGATCGGTGTGATGTTTATCGTAGTTATTGGTACCTTTGAATGGTCGAGCTTTCGTATTATTGGCAAGGTGCCGCGCAGTGATGCACTGATTTTGGTAACTGTTTCTGCGGTAACTGTAGCTACTGATTTGGCCGTTGCTGTGGTGGTAGGTGTGATTATCTCGGCACTGGTATTTGCCTGGGAACATGCCAAGTATATTCGCATTGAAGCTCGCGAAGATCACAAGGGTTCAACGGTTTATGCGGTCACAGGCCCGCTGTTCTTTGGTTCTGCGACTTCATTTTTAGAGCGCTTTGACCCCAAGCAGGACAACGATGATGTGGTTATCGATTTTGCCCGCTCTAGGGTGGCAGATCATTCTGGTCTTGAGGCGATTGATACGCTGGCGGAACGCTATTTAAATGCTGGCAAGAAATTACATCTGGTGCATCTAAGCGAAGAATGCCACAAACTGTTAACCAAAGCGGGAAGTCTGGTTGAGGTAAATGTGATTGAAGACCCAAAGTATTTTGTTGCTGAAGATAGCCTAGCCTAATGGATTTAAGACTGGCTATTTTTAAACCTATGCTGAAGATTGCCATGGAGCGAACTGGGCATGGCGCGGCGCTGGGTTTTCAATTGACCAAAGTAGGGCGCGGCGAAGTTGAGATGACGTTTCCCTACAAAGAAGAAGTGATCGGTAATCCGGTGACTGGGGTAGTGCATGGTGGCGTTATTGTGAGCCTGCTCGACACCTGCTGTGGCTCTGCTGCAATCACCACGCTGACCAGCGCCGCGGTCACACCGACCATGGATTTACGCCTCGATTATATGCACCCAGCGGAACCTCATAAACCCATCTATGTGGCGGCCAAGGTCTATCGCAACACCTCGAATGTAATGTTCTGCCGTGGTTCTGCCTGGCAGGATGATCCCGAAAATCCAATTGCCCATTGTGTGGCTACCTTTATGAAGGTAGAGACGCCGAGTATCTCGCTGACCAATATTATTCGTCGGCGTTTTAATCGCCTGATTAAAGGTGATAAGGCCTTTGAGCAGGAGGCCAATAAATGAGCGATGCGCTAAAAATATTGCAAGAGGGCCTGGTTAAGGCGCGCACTGAATCTAGCCCACAGCAGATTTTGGATTTGATTCCCTACAGCAGCTTTATTGGTGCCGAGGCAAAGATCGAGGGTACTGAGGTACTGTACTGGCTGGATAGGCGCCCATCAAATATTGGCAATCCCTCATTGCCGGCGATTCACGGCGGGGTTATCGGCGGCTTTCTCGAGCTGTCTGCGGCTATCGAAATTCTCTATACATTGGATGTAAACGAGGTGCCCAAGGTGGTCGATTTCTCGCTCGACTACCTGCGTCCTGGTCGCTTTAAAACCATCTACGCCAACTGCATTGTACTGCGTCAGGGCCGCAAGTTGGTCAATGTCTCTGTGACTGCTTGGCAAGACAGCTCAGACACGCCTATTGCCACCGCAAGATGCCATTTTCTGATCACCTAAGAATCAGCTCCTAGAGGTTGAAATCTATTTCTCTGCCCCCATCTTGGAATTCAGCACAATTTAATGCATGACTATTAATACCAATTAGGAGAAATAACGGAAATGACAGCCAAAGCCAGTTCTAAAGGAAAAAGCAGCGCAAAAGGAAAGGCCGAAACATTAGGTTTTCAAACAGAAGCCAAGCAATTACTGCATCTAATGATTCATTCTCTTTACTCCAATAAAGAGATTTTTTTACGTGAGCTAATTTCTAACGCCTCGGACGCCACAGATAAGCTGCGTGTTGAAGCCTTAGAAAATGCTGCCCTCTACGAGGATGACGGCGATCTGGCTATTCGTATCGCCGTTGATGAAGAGGCTAAGACCATTGTTATCTCCGATAACGGTATTGGTATGTCGCGGGATGAGGTGATTACCAATCTAGGCACTATCGCCAAGTCAGGCACCGCTGAATTTCTTAAGAACCTAACCGGTGACCAAAAGCAGGACTCACAGTTGATTGGCCAGTTTGGTGTTGGCTTTTATTCCTCGTTTATTGTTGCCGACAAGGTGGTGGTGGAGACTCGCCGCGCTGGCGCCAAGACCTCAGAAGCCGTGCGCTGGAGCTGTGAAGGCGAAGCCGATTACCAGCTGGAAAATATCGAGCGCGCCGAACGCGGCACGTCGATCACATTGCACCTCAAGGGCGAAGAGCAAGAATTTGGCAATGACTGGCGTTTGCGCAGCATTGTTAAAAAGTACTCGGACCATATTGCCATTCCCGTGCAGATGCTGCAGCAAGAGCCGCCAGCAATGCCCACAGCAGAAGGCGTGGAAGAGGAAGAACAGGCCGAAGTGGTTCCTCATTGGGAAGCGGTTAACGATGCCAAAGCGCTATGGACTCGCTCCAGAAGCGAGGTCAGCGATGAGGAATACCAAGAATTTTATCGCCATGTTTCCAGTGACTTTGCCGAGCCATTGGACTGGAGCCACAATCGGGTAGAGGGCAAGCACGAGTTCACCAGTCTGCTGTATATTCCGAGCATGGCGCCGATGGATCTCTATCAGCGAGAAGCTTCGCGCGGTATCAAGCTGTATATCAAACGCACCTTTATTATGGATGACGCTGAACAGTTTATGCCGATGTATCTGCGGTTTGTAAAAGGCGTTTTGGACAGCACTGACTTACCTCTAAATGTGTCCCGAGAAATTTTGCAAAAAACACCAATGGTCGACAGCATACGTGCTGCATTAACCAAGCGTGTACTGGATATGCTGGGTAAAATGGCGACCAAAGAGCCAGAAAAGTATAGTAAATTCTGGACTCAGTTTGGTGCAGTACTCAAAGAGGGCCCCAGTGAAGATCACAGCAATCGCGAGAAAATTGCCAAACTGTTCCGCTTTGCTAGCTCTACCAGCGAAAGCGCGGAGCCCGTAGTTAGCCTAACTGATTACATTGAGCGCATGAAAGAAGGCCAAGATAAAATTTACTATGTGACTGGCGACAGTCATTCAGTGATCGCCAACAGTCCTTATCTTGAAGTATTTCGCAAGCATGGTATTGAAGTGCTGTTGATGTCGGATCGTATTGATGAATGGATGATGGGTTATCTGTCAGAGTTTGATGGAAAGTCATTCCAGGATGTTGCTCGCGGTGAGCTGGATCTGAGCAAGATTACTGGTGAAGAGCCCAAGTCTGAGAATAAAGATAGCGACGACAAGTCAGAGAATGCCGAGCACGGCGAACTATTAGCCCGTATCAAAACCTTGCTTGATGAAAAGGTCGAAGAGGTGCGCAGCACCACTAGATTGACCAGCTCGCCAGCCTGTTTGGTCGTTGGTGACAATGATATGGGCGAGCAGATGCGTAAGATTATGGCCGCTGCAGGTCAGGCCGTACCTGAAGCCAAGCCAATTCTTGAAATCAATATGGAACATCCATTGGTCAGCAAGCTCGATTCTGAAGCCGATGAAGAGGGTGCCAAGCGACTGGCCAGAGTGTTATTTGACCAGGCGGCTCTGTCTGCAGGTCGACCACTGGAAAATCCAGCCGAGTTCGTGCAGGAGCTCAATCGCCTGATGTTTGGCTAGGTTGTTTGCTAAGCTATGGCTTAAAATAGCTTGTATGATCAAAAAAGCGCTCCATCGGGGCGCTTTTTTGGTTTTGGCGGCTGACAGTATGCAGGGCAAAACCTATAATGCAGCCTCATTCGGATTCTCTATTTAGGGTCAATCTTGGAAAACAATGCAAGTCACAGGGTAGCGGTATTAGGCGGCGGCAGTTTTGGTACTGCTGTCGCCAATATGATCGCGGCGAATAATCATAGTGTGACACTGTGGTTACGCAGTGAAACCGCTGCCCAGCAGATTCGTGATACTGGTGAGAACGCGGCTTATTTGCCTGGCTATAAGCTGCATGCAGGTCTGGCCATCAGTACCGACTTGCAACAGGCGGTTTCTGGCTGTGACACCATATTCTTTGCGGTACCCAGTAGTGCATTTCGTGCTGTGGCCAAGAAGGTCAGTTCACTTCTGCCAGCGGGCACGGTTTTTGTCAGCATGGCCAAAGGTATCGAGGCCGAAAGCTTTATGCTGCCGAGTCAAGTTCTTGAACAAGAGATTAGCCACTGCCCCGTGGGTGTGATCAGTGGCCCTAATCTGGCTAAAGAAATTGCTCAGTTCGAGATTACAGCCACTGTGGTTGCCAGCGATAACGATGATCTCTGTCAGCGCGTGCAGACATTGCTGGCCTCCAAGTATTTCCGTGTCTATGCCAACCATGATCGCTATGGCGTTGAGCTGGCGGGCGCATTAAAAAATATCTATGCCATTGTCTCTGGCATTGCCGCGGCTATGGCGGTGGGGCAAAATACTAAGAGTGTGGTGCTAACACGCAGCCTAGCTGAGATGAGTCGCTTCGCTGTGCATCTGGGTGCCAACCCCATGACTTTTCTAGGTCTCAGTGGTGTCGGTGATTTATATGTTACCTGCACGTCGCCGCTAAGCCGCAATTACCGCGTAGGGTTGGCTATTGGTCAGGGTAAAAGCCTTGATCAAGCAATTAAAGAGGTAGGTCAAGTCGCCGAGGGGGTAAATACGACTAGACTAGTAAAGGAGAAGGCCGATTTATTAGGTATTTATATGCCGCTGGCCTCTGCTCTTTACGCAACATTATTTGAACAGCGACCGATCAAAGAGTCTCTTAGTAGCATGATGCTTGCAGAACAAAACACTGATGTAGAATTTATGGTGAAACCCAATGACGGATAAAAAAATGTCTTTAAGCAATACCTATACCTGGATTCGCTTAGCTTATATGATGCTGTTTACCCTGCTGCTAATGGCTGCGCGCCTGGTCGTAACTCTCGTGGTAATAGTGCAGTTTTTACTGGTGCTCGTGGCGGGTCACGACAATGAAAACCTGCGCAATCTTGGCCAGGGGCTGGGTAAGTGGATATATCAAACGGTCATGTTTTTAACCTTTAACACTGAGAGCAAACCCTTTCCATTCGATGAATGGCCAGAGGTTGACCCTGCCGAAGGTTATTCGGTACGCACTGCTGAAGAGGTTGAAGACGGCGAGTTTGTTGAAGCTGAAGAAGATGACGATGTACCTTCTTTCACGGCCAGTCAAGATATTGAACAGTTAGACGACGAGCAGCAGCAAAAAGACAGCTAGCCGGCTTTTACGGAGGTGCAGCTCTATATATTACGCGATGGTGATGCTGTTGATGGTTACGCACATCAGCATTGTCAGCTGTCGGTCTATGGCCGGCAGCAGGTGCAGTCTGTTGCACTCAGTCACCAGGTTGAATGTGGGGCAATAGAGCAGGTGGTTAGCAGCCCTTATAAAAGGGCCGCCGAAACCACAGATATTTTTACTCGAGCAGTAAATTTACAACACAGAATTGATTGGTTAGACGATCTAACGCCGCAGGGTGACCTGCGTGCCATAGAGGGATTTTTGCAACGGACCAATGCCGAAACGGTACTTATGGTTACCCATTTGCCGTTAGTGGGTCTGTTAATCGATTATTTAACCGGAGAAACAGGTTCCCGAATGGGCACCGCGAACCTCGCTTCGCTCTCTATGGAGTTTCCCGCACAGGGAGGCGCATTATTGAACTGGATACATTATGCCAATTGAGTTTGTAAGAGAGCGTAGCTTTGAAAATAGAGGCCTAACATTTGCCGCCAAAGAATGGGGTAGATCAGGGTCCTTACCTGTTATTGCGCTGCATGGCTGGCTGGATAACGCCAATACCTTTGACCGCATGCTGCCTCATATGGAGAACCTCCATGTGATAGCTCTGGACCTTGCTGGCCATGGCCGTAGCGACTTTCGTTCGGCTGATTCCGGCTATGAGATTTGGCATGATATAAGCGATATTATGGCCGTTGCCGATGCTATGGGTTGGGAGCGTTTTGCTCTACTGGGCCATTCTCGCGGGGCTGTTATCTCTGGTTTGGTTGCCGGTACTTATCCAGAGCGCATTAGCCATGTAGCACTAATTGATGGGTTTATACCTATGCCAGCAGACGCGCAGGGCACCGCTCAACATCTGGCTAAGGCTCTGCACGAATACCGCCGTTATGGCAGTAGCTCGCCGACCCTGTTTCGAGACTATGAGAGCGCTGTGCGCGGGCGAATTAATGGCTTTTTACCCCTACAGTATGAGGCGGCCGTTACATTAGCAGAGCGCGGTGTGGTTGAAACAGAGCAGGGCTTTTTCTGGCGCAATGACCAACGTCTAAAAGCGGCATCCCATGTCAAACTTAGTAAGGATCATTTGCAGAGTTTCTTTACTGCAATTAGTGCGCAGGTGCTGCTTATACAGGCAGAAAACAGCCAGTTTAAGCCAGACCGCCAGCAAACTGAGGTGTTTAGTTGGATTCCGCAGATGCAGATTCATAAGATACCTGGCTCCCATCATCTTCATCTAGAAGAAGCGGCCCAGACTGTGGCTGAGAAAGTGCAGAGCTTTTTTGGCTAAAGACTTTTTAGGCTAAAGGCTTTTTCGGTTAAGAGGTTACATGTAGGCGCTTGATTAAGCGCAGTTAAAGAGCTACTCCTTAATACAGATAATGAAAAGCCGCAGTATTGTTGGCTTTCCAGTCTTTCATTACGAGGTAAGTATGATGATATCCCTCCATGAGTTAACGATCTTTCTCGGTTGGTGTACGACTATTAATATAGGCATTCTTCTATTCTCAACACTGATGACGACGTTGACAAAAAGCTTTGCCGCTAACTTGCATAGCAGGTTATTTCAACTGGATCCGGCCAGCTTACCTAAGATGTATTTTGAATACCTTGGCAATTACAAAATTTTGATTATTGTCTTTAATCTGGTGCCCTATCTCGCTCTGCGGATTATGGCTTAAGCTAGGTCGAAGACCGGTGCAGCAGGGCGCTCAGTCTAATAGACAGGAGTCTAGTCAGAAATGGCATATTCAGCATTAAAGGAGGCTCGGTTTAGTCCTGCGTGGTTTGCCTTGGTGGTGAGTTCAATGGCTGTCATGCTTACTACTCGGTATGCACCGGCACTGGAAGCAGTGCCGAGCTTTCTATAACAGCTATTAGTTGAAGGCTAACTATTAGCTACTAACTTAACAGCGTCAAGAACTCAGTGCGAGTAGCCTGGTCTGTTCTAAACTGCCCGAGCATTGATGAGGTCTTCATGCTTGAGTTTTGCTTTTCAACACCGCGCATCATCATACACATATGCTTGGCTTCGATAATAACGCCTACACCGCGCGCGTCGGTGACTTGCTGAATCGTAGAGGCAATCTGCTGGGCCAGCGCTTCCTGAATTTGCAGACGGCGTGAGAACATATCAACCACCCGCGCAACCTTGGATAATCCCAGCACCTTGCCGCTAGGAATATAGGCGACATGGCATTTGCCAATAAAGGGTAGTAGGTGATGTTCGCACAATGAATAGAGCTCAATGTCCTTAACGATCACCATCTCTTCGGAGTCAGAGGGGAATAGGGCATTGTTAATCACGGTATCCAGATCCATTTCATAACCACTGGTCAGATAGGAAAAAGCTTTAGCTGCCCGTTGTGGTGTATCTGATAAGCCCGGGCGTGTAACGTCTTCGCCAGTGCTTTGGATAATTTTTAAAAACGAGTCCTTCATATATTGGTTTCCGTTATTCATATAAGTGTAATTTTCAGGTCCACATTTTGTAACAAACTAAAGACCATTACTAGTTTCGAGGGTAAAATACTGGTCCCTTGGAGGTACAATGACACAAACCCAAACCCCCACAGTTGCAGCAATGCTTGAATATGGTCAAACGCTATTTGAAAGTCAGGGTATTTACTTTGGCCATGGCACGACCAATGCTTGGGATGAAGCCGTTTATCTGCTTTCATTTGCGTTGCAATTGCCACCCAATGCAGATCGCTCAGTGTTGGATCAGGTGCTGACGGCAGAGCAACAAGCCAGTATTAAAGCGCTATTTGAGCGTCGTATTAGCGAGCGTATACCTGCACCTTATCTTACCGGGCAGGCTTGGTTCTGCGGGTTACCTTTTATTGTTGATGAGCGAGTCCTTATTCCACGCTCGCCGATTGCCGACCTTATTATGAATGGCTTTGAGCCCTGGTGTGAGGCCGAGCCAATGCAGGTGCTGGATCTTTGCACCGGTGGTGGCTGTATAGGGATAGCCTGTGCCTACGCCTTTGCTGATGCGCAGGTGGTACTGAGTGATATCTCAGCAGATGCGCTGGCGGTAGCAGCTATGAATATTGCAGGGCATGATCTTAATGATCGGGTCATCACGGCTGAGTCAGACCTATTTGCAGGTTTGGAGTCAGATCAAGTATTTGATCTGATTGTGAGCAATCCACCCTATGTGGATGCCGAGGATCTGGCCAGTATGCCGCAGGAATACCAGCATGAACCAAAGCTGGCACTAGCCTCAGGCGACGATGGTTTGGACTTTACCCGGCGCCTACTGCAACAGGCCACTGAGTATTTAAGTGCCAGCGGCGTACTAGTGGTTGAAGTGGGTAACTCATGGGTAGCACTAGAGCATGCCTTTCCCAATGTGCCCTTTGTCTGGCTGGAGTTTACTGAGGGCGATGCAGGGGTATTTGTACTAACTCGAGATCAACTGCTGGAACACCGCGAATCTTTTCAATAACTTACGTATAATCGCGCCAAAATCGCGAATTAATTAAGGCACAGACGCACTATGTCCGGAAACTCAATAGGAAAACTATTTACTGTAACCAGCTTTGGCGAGAGCCATGGTTTGGCGATTGGCTGTATTGTAGATGGCTGTCCTCCGGGTCTAGAAATCAGTGCCGCCGATTTACAGCCAGATTTAGATCGGCGTAAACCCGGCCAGTCGCGCTATACCACCCAGCGTCGTGAAGACGATGAGGTAAAGATTCTATCTGGTGTATTCGAAGGCCGAACGACCGGCGCCGCGATTGGAATGATGATAGAAAATAAAGATCAAAAGTCTAAAGACTATAGTAAAATCAAAGACTTATTTCGACCTTCTCATGCGGATTATACCTATCATCAGAAGTATGGTGAGCGTGACTATCGTGGTGGTGGGCGGAGCTCAGCGCGTGAGACAGCCATGCGTGTGGCCACTGGTGCCATCGCCAAGAAGTATTTAAAAGAGCGTTTGGGCGTTGAAATCTATGGCTATGTCTCCCAACTGGGACCCATAGTGGCCGAGCGTTTTGAGCAGAGCCAAATAGAGCAGAACCCGTTTTTCTTTCCGGATCCGGACAAGGTCGCTGAGCTAGAAACCTATATGCAGGCCCTGACCAAAGAGGGTAATTCCATTGGTGCGCAGGTTACTGTTGTGGCGAAAAATATGCCAGTAGGGCTTGGGGAACCTGTTTTTGATCGCTTAGATGCAGAGATAGCCCATGGTTTGATGGGTATAAATGCAGTTAAAGGCGTTGAGATCGGTGCTGGTTTTGCGTCAGTGGCGCAAAAGGGCAGCGAACATCGCGATGAACTGACGCCGGAGGGGTTTACCTCAAATAACTCCGGTGGCGTGTTGGGCGGTATTTCTTCAGGCCAGGATATAGTGGCGAATATAGCGCTCAAACCAACCTCAAGCTTACGTATTCCGGGGCAGTCTATTAATACCGCTGGTGAATCAGCGGAAGTTATTACCACGGGTCGTCATGATCCCTGTGTGGGTATTCGCGCAGTGCCTATCGCTGAAGCAATGCTGGCGATAACGTTGATGGATCACTACTTGCGCAATCGTGGTCAGAATGCCGATGTGGATTCGGGCTTAACGCCGATTTAGGCCCTTTGAATAAATTCTAGAGTTAGCATAGTCAGAGATTGCGCCTAGGCTGCTTTATCCATTAGGTTCAAAAATCCAACCGCCGCATTAGATAAACTTCGCTTCATATGGTGAATGTAGCCCAACTCTCGCTCGATGCTAATCTGCTCAAATGGCATCACATGTAGGTCTCTTACCAAGGTTTCTGGTAATACACTCCAACCCAGTCCAATCTCTACCATAGTGCTAATAGTTTCCAAATAGTTGGTGGACATAGGGGCCTTTAAGGGTATGCCTTCTCTCTGAAATAGATTCTGTATAATCCGCCCAGTATAGGTGTTGAGTCCCGGGAGAATTATTGGATATTCGCCAAGGTCCTTGAGTTCAGGCTGTTTGAGATTGGCTAACGGATGATCCTGAGCGCAAATAAAGCGCAGTGGGTCATCCCAAATCTTCTTACTATAAATATTGTGATGGCTATCTAGGGCAAGGGTGATCACGGCTACTTCTGATTCCCCATGCAACACCTGTTCATAGGCTTTTTCTGAATCCATAAATTCAATATCCAAGGTTACATTGGGATACTGCTGGGAAAACTGTTTAAGAACCGGCGGGAGGCGATGTAGGCCCAGATGGTGGCTGATCGCCAACCTCAATGTGCCGGAGGCTTCGCCGGATAAATCATTGATCGCTTGCAATGCGTCCTCATATTCTTTGAGGATGCGTTGGGCTCTGGGTAGCAGCTCTTTACCTGCTTCGGTGAGAGAGACCTGTCTTGCAATCCGATCAAAAAGCTTTTTGCCAATCTGTAGCTCTATCTGAGCAATGCGTTTGCTGATAGCCGACTGGGTTATATAAAGTTGGTCGGCGGCATCGGAGAATGATTCGCAGTCGGCGACAGCGATAAAGGCTTTAAGATTTTGATTATCCATTGCGCTTACCTTTTCTTTTTGCATTCCTAATAAGAATGCTATTTATGCTAAATATGAATTTATTTCATCTTAAAGCAGGAATACAATGCACGCAATATCGAAATTCTCTGGGAGAGAGTTATGGCGGGAAGAACACTTTACGACAAGCTGTGGGATAGTCACCTTGTTAAAAAAAATACCGATGGTTCATCACTGATCTATATTGATCGACATGTAATCCATGAGGTGACCTCACCTCAGGCCTTTGAGGGGCTGCGAATGGCGGGGCGCATGCCTTGGCGACTGGATACCAATATTGCCACGCCCGATCATAATATATCGACGGATAAGACTGAGCGCGATGCCGGCGTCGCTGGTATGAGCGATGAGGTGTCGCGCATTCAGGTGCAGACGCTCGACGATAATTGCGATCTTTATGGCATCAAAGAATTTAAGATCAATGAAATGGGTCAGGGCATTGTGCATGTGATGGGCCCTGAGCTGGGCGCGACTATGCCTGGTATGACCGTAGTCTGTGGTGATTCCCATACAGCGACTCATGGCGCCTTGGCCTGTTTGGCCCATGGTATTGGCACCTCTGAGGTAGAGCATGTGTTGGCGACCCAGTGTTTGGTGGCCAAGAAAATGAAGAATATGCGTGTGACAGTTGATGGTACTCTGGGTGTCGGTGTTACGCCCAAAGATGTTGTGCTGGCGATTATTGGAAAAATTGGTACTGCTGGTGGCAATGAGCATGCGATTGAGTTTGCTGGTTCTGTATTTCGCGATATGTCGATCGAAGGCCGCATGACTGTGTGCAATATGGCCATTGAAGCTGGTGCCCGTGTGGGCATGGTGGCTGTGGATGACAAAACTATAGATTACTGTGAAGGCCGTCAGTTTGTGCCCCAAGGGGAAATGTTTGACCAGGCGGTAACTTACTGGAAAACCTTAACCACTGATGCCAACGCGGTTTTTGATACTGAGGTGGTTTTGGTTGCTGAAGAGATTGCGCCACAGGTGACCTGGGGTACTTCTCCGGAAATGGTTTCTGCAGTCACAGCATCGGTTCCAACTTTGGAGCAGCAGCCCAATGAAGAGAAACGCAAAGGTCTTGAGCGTGCGCTTGAATATATGGGTCTTGAGGGCGGGCAGGCAATTGACTCAATTTCGGTTGATCGTGTGTTTATAGGTTCTTGTACCAACTCCCGAATTGAAGATATGCGTGCGGCAGCTGCTGTCGCCAAAGGTCGTCAGGTGGCGAGTTCTGTCAAGCAGGTATTAATTGTGCCCGGTTCGCAGATGGTGAAAGCTCAGGCCGAGGCCGAGGGGTTGGATAAGATATTTACTGAAGCGGGTATGGACTGGCGTGAGCCGGGCTGTTCCATGTGTTTGGCGATGAACGCCGATAAGTTGGGTGCCGGTGAGCACTGCGCATCGACCAGTAATCGCAATTTTGAAGGTCGTCAGGGCAATGGCGGGCGCACTCATTTAATGAGTCCGGCTATGGCTGCTGCAGCGGCGGTGGCAGGGCATATTGTTGATGTTCGTACTTTTGAAGGAGGTGCTGAATAATGAAAGCATTTACCACACATCGCGGCTTGGTGGGTCCTATGGATCGCGCTAATGTCGACACGGATATGATTATCCCCAAGCAGTTTTTAAAGTCCATTAAACGCAGTGGCTTTGGTCCCAACCTGTTTGATGAGTTGCGCTATATGGATGAAGGTCAGCCGGGTGCTGATTGTTCTAACCGGCCTATTAATCCAGATTTCCGATTAAATCAGGCTCGCTTTAAAGGTGCCTCGATATTGCTGGCACGGAAAAACTTTGGCTGTGGCTCCAGCCGTGAGCACGCGCCATGGGCTTTGGAAGACTATGGCTTTAATGCGGTAATCGCACCGAGCTATGCAGATATTTTCTACAACAACTGTTTTAAAAATGGTTTATTGCCGGTGATTTTGACCGAAGAGCAGGTAGATATTTTATTTAATGAGATGAATGCCGAAGAGGGTTATCAGTTGAGCGTTGATCTTCATGCGCAGACTGTCACCAGTGATTCTGGGCATGTATTTAGTTTTGAGCTGGATGAGTTTCGTAAAGAGTGCCTGTTAAAAGGTCTGGATGAAATTGGTTTAACTCTGCAAGAGGCCGATGCGATTAAGGCCTATGAAGCCGATCGTGCTCAGCAGCACCCTTGGGTATTTGGAGCGATTAAATGAGTAAAAAAGTATTGGTATTGCCTGGGGATAATATTGGCCCAGAAATTGTTACTGAAGCAGTTAAGGTATTGGAGCGGGTTAGCGAGCAGTTCGATCTAGGCATTGAACTTGATTACGCCCACCTAGGTGGTGCAGCCCTAGATGCGGTCGGCGAACCCTGTCCCAAAGAAACACTGGATAAGGCCCGTGCCTCAGATGCTATTTTGCTTGGCGCTGTAGGTGGTCCACAGTGGGATGATGTTGAACGTCATCTGCGCCCAGAGAAAGGTTTGTTGACCATTCGCTCTGAGCTAGATTTATTTGGTAATTTGCGCCCAGCGATTATGTACCCGCAGCTGGCTCATGCGTCTTCGCTTAAGCCTGAGTTTGTTTCGGGCTTGGATATTCTGATTGTCCGTGAGTTGGTTGGTGGCATTTACTTTGGTGAGCCTCGAGGCATTCGCACTTTGGAAAATGGCGAGCGCGAGGGCTATAACACCTATAAATACAATGAGTCTGAGATTCGTCGTATTGGCAAGATGGCTTTCGAAGCGGCTATGGTGCGTGGCAAGCGTCTCTGCTCAGTGGACAAGTCCAATGTGTTGGAAGCGACGATTTTATGGCGGGAGATTATCAGTGATATGGCGGCCGACTACCCTTTGGTGGAGCTGAGTCATATGTATGTGGATAACGCGGCGATGCAGTTGGTGATGGAGCCCAAGCAGTTTGATGTGGTGGTGACGGGCAATATGTTTGGCGATATTTTGTCGGACACGGCGGCGATGTTAACGGGCTCGATCGGTATGTTGCCTTCGGCATCACTGGATAAAGATGGTGGTGGTATGTACGAGCCTTGTCATGGGTCTGCACCGGATATTGCGGGGCAGGGTGTGGCTAATCCATTGGCAACTATTTTGTCGGTGGCGATGATGTTGCGCTATTCGCTGGATGCGGCTGAGGCGGCAGATGCCATTGAGAAGGCAGTGAGTGATGTGCTGGATCGGGGATTACGGACTGGAGATATTTATACGGATGGCATGACTATGGTAGGAACCACTGAGATGGGTGATGCGGTGGTGGCTGCATTCTAATTTTTCGCTCTGTACTCAAAGCGCTTCGCGGGGGATGCTAAGCGTAGCGAAGGATCGTTGGAATCGGAGCACCTAAAGCCATGAAGTGCCTTTACGATCGGTCCCATGGCTACAATCATTTTCAGCGTTCGCACAACTCGCTTCGCTCAGACAGGGTGCTCTCTTTTTCTGAAAATGACTGCACCCATAAGCGGGTCCTGATTGATCACAAAGGCTCTTCATGGCTTTGCTTCAAGACCGAGCGGTTTTTTTATCTGATTGAGGTGCTGACTTGATGGCTTGAGGAGGGTGTTTAGATTGCTCGAGTCTAATTTACACTGGCAATATGCAATTTTTTGATGCCAAGAATTAAAGTATTTACTAAAGGTTTAGACACATGAAAAAAACAGGATTTATAGGTTGGCGCGGCATGGTTGGATCCGTACTGATGGACAGAATGCGTGAAGAAAATGACTTCGCCCAAATAGAGCCAATATTTTTTACCACCTCCCAAGCTGGTCAGGCAGGCCCAGATGTGGGTGTAGAAATACCATTATTGCAAAGTGCCTTCGATATAGAAGCGCTGCAGCAGATGGATATTATTGTTACCTGTCAGGGTGGCAACTACACCAAAGAGGTGTACCCACAGCTACGAAAAGCAGGTTGGGATGGCTACTGGATTGATGCAGCCTCGGCACTGCGTATGGAAGACAGCTCTATTATTGTTCTCGATCCCGTCAATACGAATGTGGTTAAAGATGGCTTGGCGAATGGCGTAAAAGACTTTATAGGCGGCAATTGCACCGTCAGTTTAATGTTAATGAGCCTAGGCGGTCTGTTTAACGCTAACCTGGTGGAATGGGCTTCGTCCATGACCTATCAGGCGGCATCTGGTGCTGGTGCGAAGAATATGCGCGAGCTAATTAACCAGATGGGTGTGATTAAGGGGTCGGTATCTGACGCGTTGGCTAATCCTTCATCGGCGATTCTCGATATCGATCGTCAGGTGACTGAAACCTTGCGCAGCGATGGTTTTCCCGTTGATAACTGGGGTTACCCATTGGCGGGCAGTCTGCTGCCTTATATAGACTCTCAGCTCGAAAACGGTCAGAGTCGTGAAGAGTGGAAGAATCAGGCGGAGACGAACAAAATTCTTAACCGTGAAGGTAACCCAATACCGCTGGATGGCCTCTGTGTGCGTATTGGCTCTATGCGCTGCCATAGTCAGGCGCTGACCATCAAGCTGACTCAGGATGTGCCTATGGACGAGATTGAGTCCATGCTGGCTGAGGCCAATCAATGGGCCAAGGTTATTCCTAACGATAAGGAATCTTCTGTCACCCATCTAACACCTGCCGCAGTAACCGGTGGCTTGGATGTGCCTGTCGGGCGCTTGCGCAAGATGAATATGGGCGACCAGTATCTGTCGGCATTTACCGTAGGTGATCAGTTGCTGTGGGGCGCGGCTGAACCATTGCGTCGTATGCTCAGAATTCTAATCGACTAATGTTTATATAAGCTTTTTCAAGTCGTGAAGGGCTTATTGCTGAGGAAATTCAGTAATAAGCCCTTTTTTTATGGGTTTTTGCAATTATTCGCAAAAATAATGTCACTATGACTAGAATATTTCTCTGCAATCTCTAAAATTTAGCCGTAGGCTAATAGAAGGGAATTTAGGGCTTTAGTTTCTGAGCTTAATAATCGTGCTTAACGGGAAGAACACTATGATAATCAGGCAATGGTCGATCAAGCTGGCAACAGCTTCAGTGGTAGCGGCGCTGTTATATGCAACCGGAGCGATTGCAGTCGGAGTTGGTGATATAACGCTTAAGTCAGCGCTCAATGAACCTTTGGATGCTGAGATAGCGCTGAGCAAAGTAGAGGGCATTGACGAAGATTTGCTCTTGGTTCAGCTAGCACCTGCAGCAGCTTTTGCTCAGGCAGGCGTTACCCGCGATTATTATCTTACTCAGTTAACGTTTTCTGTTGATACCAATGCGGCGGATGAAACGGTTGTCAAAGTAACCAGCGAAGGGCCAATTCTTGAGCCCTATCTGGATTTTCTGGTGCAGTTGGAATGGCCCGCCGGGCGACTAGTGCGAGAATATACACTGCTGCTAGATCTACCAATTTATAGCGGCGAAGAAACTTCTGCGCAATCAGTGGAGGTTGCCGCGGTAACGTCTAACGTAACAGTCAGCGCGGCTAAGCAAAAGCTGGCAGGTGATGCCCATCGAGTGGTAATAGGCGACACCTTGTGGAATGTTTCCAAGCGCCTGCGGCCTCGCGGCTCAACTATTTTACAAACCATGGATGCCCTGTACAGCCAAAATCCCAGTGCCTTCGTCGACGGTGATGCCAATAAGATGAAAGAGGGGGCCGTTCTTCGTTTGCCTTCCTATGATGAAATTAAGGAAGAAGGTGGCGATATAGTTGCGGTGCAAATCGGTCTGACTGAGGAGCAGCCGTCACTGGCTCCACAGCTTGTAGATGACGGGATTGATGACAGTCTTTTCGATGAGAACGTTGCAGATGGCAGCACTCTAGATGACGATATTTTTGCAAATGGCGCTGAGGATGACACCAGTACCGGGCGCTTGGAACTTGCCTCTGCCCTAGATGAGTCTGCAAATTCTACTGAGGCCGGTGGCCTTTCCAATGAAGAGGCTGACTCGACGGATGCGGCTGCTAGCGACGGTGATGCGGTTGTGCAGCTGGCTACTGACCTTGCTGTTGCTCAAGATGAGCAGAATAGAACAGAGCTAGAAAATATTGAACTGCGCGAGCGTATGGCTTTATTAGAAGCGCAGGTCGATCTGATGAGCGACTTGGCTGCAGTCACTGAAACCCAAGCAGCAGTCGAGGCTGATACTGAGGCTGGGGCAGTAACTGCTGCTCCAGTTCCAGCCAAAACGGCCAAGCCAAATAAGCCATTGAGTTTGGCTGAGCAGTTAGAGCGTCAGCCTTGGTATATCTGGGCCGTGGTTGGACTGATTGTTCTATTTCTAGTCGTGTTATTGCGCCGATCAAAAACTAATAAAGAGCCTGACCTTGATCAGCCGCTTAGCGACAAGCCGCTGTCTGCGGACGCCACTCAGAGCTATCAGGATTATGATCAAGAGCCTGCCATTAACACTGGCGCTAATTTGTTGATCGACGACCTCGATGGTTTGGAGCTAAATCCAGAAGATAACTTGTTTGATGAGACTGATAAAGAAATCTTTCCTGAAGAGGATAGCGAAGTAATTCCTGAAATTTTTGATTCTATGGTTGAGGCTGTTGCCGAAGCTGAGGTGTATTTATCGCTGGGTAATTTAGAGCAGGCGGTGGAGATTCTTGAAAAAGCCCGTGCCGCTGATGCCACTGACACTGCATCACGTCTAAAGTTGATGGAAATATTCTTTAGAGAAGAACGCAGAGATGAGCTTAAAGATATTTATGCTGAGATAGAGCAGACTGGCGACGAAGTGGCCACGGCCATGGCCTCGGTTATTCTCGGTCCTGAAGATGAGGTGGTCGCCAATATTGTTGAAGATATTCCTTCGTCAGATGATCAGCCGCAAGAGGTAGAAGAGCCTGCGGAGATTGAAGAGCTGCCGGAAACTGATCCACCTGAGGAGGTTGAGGAGGCACAAGCCGCTGAAGAGCCTACTGAATCGGAGGCCGTCGCAGAAATTGATATATCGGATCTTCTGGAAGACGCATTAGAGTCTGGTGGCGATATTGAAACCGACGCCTTGGATGAGTCAGTTCTGGCAGGTGATTTTGATTCTAACTTTATGGATGGCGGTATATTCTCAGATGAGAGCAGTCCCGAAGCAGAGGTTGATGAGGCTATTGAGCTGCCAGGTGCGGCAGAACTTCAACAGACTGTTGGTGAAAGTGTCTCGATCGATCTTGATGACTTTGAAGACTACGATTCCTTAGAAGATATCAATGCGGTTGATGTGAAGTTGGATCTGGCTAACACCTATATTGAAATGGGTGACCCAGAGGGTGCACGGGAAATTCTTGAAGAGATTATTGGTGAATCTGATGCAGAGGGTCAGGCTAAAGCCCGGGCGGTATTAGAGAGTCTATAAACGTGTCTGATTGGGTTTATACCTCCAACTGCAAGATTCCCGAAAATCAAAGTCTTCCCGATGGAATCAAACGCTATGCTGCCGTCGTTCAATACGACGGCAGCGCTTTTTGTGGCTTTCAAAAACAAAAGCACAGTCCATCGGTACAGGCCGAGTTAGAGCGTGCGCTGGGCTATGTTGCCAACAGCCCGCTAATCCTCAGTTGTGCTGGGCGCACCGATAGTGCCGTGCATGCCAGCCATCAGGTGGTGCACTTTGATAGCGCAGCAGATCGAACTGGCCGCAACTGGATAAAAGGTGCCAACAGCCAGCTGCCAGACAGTATTTCATTGGTCTGGGCCGATCAGGTCGCGGCTGTCTTTCATGCCCGTTTCAGCGCCACGGCGCGCACCTATCGCTATGTGATAGCTGCCAGTGAAGCACGTCCAGGCATTTTCTCTCAGGGTGTGACTTGGGTTAAATATCCGTTAAATGCCGCAGCCATGCAGCTAGCCTGTGCTCATTTATTGGGTGAGCAGGATTTCTCTGCTTTCCGTGGTGCTGGCTGCCAGTCACTATCGCCATTTCGCAATGTCACTAGTGCTAATATTTACCAGCATGGGCAGTTGCTGGTGTTTGAAGTGACTGCCAATGCCTTTGTCTTGCATATGGTGCGCAATATGATTGGGTCATTGATGGAAGTTGGTTTTGGTCGTCAAGAGCCAGGCTGGATAAAGAAATTACTCTCGGAGGGCGATCGCTGCAAAAGTGCAGCAACAGCCGCGCCCAATGGTTTATATCTTGTCGATGTGCGTTATCCAGATAACCTAGGTATTCCAAACTTGCCTCTGGGTCCGCTATTTTTACCAGACCAACTTTCCCATAATAGTTAGAGTAGAATTAACACTATGTCAGTGCGTGTAAAAATTTGTGGTATCACCTCATTAGAGCAAGCGCTTATGGCGCAGGATGCTGGTGCCGATCTATTGGGTCTAGTAATCTATGCTAAAAGCTCCAGATATGTCGATGTGCAGCGCGCTGCGGAAATTCGTCAGGTTATTGGCCCCAAGACTCAGTGCGTGGTGCTGTTGGTCAATGCGGACGAAACGTTGGTGCATGAGGTTATTGAACAGGTAAAACCGGATCTGCTGCAGTTTCATGGCGATGAAAGCCCCGAATTTTGTCAACAGTTTAACTTTCCCTTTATTCGTGCCATCCGCATGCGCGAGGGTCTGGATATTGACGCTGAGGTAAGCACGTACCATGCCGAGGGCGGCTTCTTATTCGATGCCTGGAGTGAAGATCAATACGGTGGCACAGGGCATCAATTTGACTGGAGTCGACTGCCCACATCGACAGATTATCCGCTTATCTTGGCCGGAGGCTTAAATCCAGACAATGTTGCCGAGGCGGTGCGTTTGGTGAAGCCCGATATGGTCGATGTCAGTGGTGGCGTCGAGTCATGTCCGGGCATCAAAGACAGAGGCAAGGTGGCGGCTTTTGTTTGCCATGCGAAAGAAGCGACTATCGTTGATAAATAAATGGCGCAGGCCTTATCCATCATGAAATTGTCATGTTAGAATGCCCCTCCTCGGCACTATAGCGCTTTCGAGTACAAGCTATAGCCATTGGTTAGCTTAAGGGAAATAGATGAACTGGCTGAACAAAATTAGACCAAAAGGACCCTCAAGCAGCGCAGAGCGGTCAAATTCCGTGCCCGAAGGGCTATGGAAAAAGTGTCCCAAATGTGCCTCTCCTCTCTACCGCCCCGAATTAGAACGCAATCTCGATGTGTGCCCAAAATGTGAGCACCATATGCGTATCGGTGCGCGCCGTCGTCTGGATGTATTCCTCGATGAGCAGGGTCGTACAGAAGTGGCAGAAGATGTAGAAGCCATTGATCGACTTAAATTCCGCGATGTTAAAAAGTACAAAGATCGTCTCACTGAAGCGCAGAAAAAAACCGGTGAGAAAGATGCTCTGATTGCCATGAGCGGCAGTGTTAAGGGGCTTCCTGTAGTGGCAGTGGCCTTTGAATTTGCCTTTCACGGCGGCTCTATGGGTTACGCGGTCGGCGAGAAGTTCACCCGCGCTGCGAACTTGGCGCTGGTTGAAAAGCGCCCGTTTATCTGCTTCTCAGCTACCGGTGGCGCGCGTATGCAAGAAGCCCTAATCTCATTGATGCAAATGGCCAAAACCAGTGCTGTACTAGAGCGCTTAAGTGCTGCTGGAGTGCCTTATATTTCGGTCATGACTGATCCCGTTTACGGTGGTGTCTCGGCCAGTCTGGCGATGCTGGGTGATTTAAATGTTGCCGAACCCGGCGCCCGAGCAGGTTTCGCGGGTCCCAATATTATTGAACAGACCATCCGTCAAAAGCTGCCTAAAGGTTTCCAGCGCAGTGAGTTTTTGCTGGAGAAAGGTCATATCGATATGATTATTTCTCGCCATCAAATGCGCGATCGACTCGGTAGCATCCTATCCAAGCTCATCAACGTGCCAGAACCCGTCGATGCCTAACCGCTGTTTAGCGGAATGGTTAGCCCTGTTGGAGAGCAGACACCCCAGTGAAATAGAGCTGGGGTTGGGCAGGGTCAACAACGTCTGGCAGCGGCTGCAAGCCACCACAGAATCTAGCCCCTCAATAGCAATTACGGTTGCCGGCACCAATGGCAAAGGTTCCTGTATCGCCAGCATGCAGGCTTTGCTTTTAGAGCATGGCTATTCTGTCGGCATGTTTACCTCACCGCATTTTTTAACCTATAACGAGCGCATCTGCCTTGCAGGAAAGCCAGTGCCAGACCAGTTGATTGTCGCTGCCTTCGAGCAGATAGAGGCGGTCAGTGGCGATATATCATTAACCTATTTTGAGTTTGGCACGTTGGCAGCTCTGCTGGTGTTTAGAGATGCCAGTCCCGATGTGATGCTTTTAGAAGTAGGGTTGGGTGGCCGCTTGGATGCGATTAATATTATCGATGCTGATGTTGCCGTGGTCACCAGTATTGCGCTGGACCATCAAGACTGGTTGGGCGATACCAGAGAGGCTATTGCTGGCGAGAAGATCGGCATTGCCAGAGTCAATCGTCCACTCATTATCGGCGAGCAGGATTATCCTCAGGGCTTTGAGCAGATGGTGTTAGATACAGGTGCCGATGCTCTTTATGTTGGGCGCGATTTTTCTTACACAGATGAGCCTTCTTTTAGCGCCAAACTGAGTTCTAACGCAGGGCCCCTAGAAATTGATCGGTTACCGAGCACAGGCCTATTGCCGGTCAATAAAACTTTAGCCCTGCAGGCGCTGTTATCGGCGGGTTTAGCGCTCAATCCAGACGATAGCCGCACAGCACTTGAGTCGGTACGTTTAACCGGTCGCCATCAGGAGCTGAGCTATAAAGGCATTAAGATTATTTTAGATGTTGCCCATAACCCGGCTGCAGCGGGTGCTCTAGCGCAAAAACTGGGCGTTGCAGATGGGCGAACTCTGGCTATTGCTTCGGTGCTGAAAGATAAGGATTGGGCCGGAATAGTTACTGCCATGGGCAATGTGGTCGACGACTGGTTTATTGCACAAATAAGCGACACTCCGAGGGCCAGTGAGGGTCAAACTCTGCTCGAAGTGTTATACAATGAAGGCCGAACAGGACAGTTACTCGAATCAATTGGGCAGGCGCTGGACAGTGCGCTTGAGCAGGCAACCGCAGACGACAGAATTGTGGTGTTTGGTTCCTTTCATACGGTGGCAGCGGTGTTAAATATTATTTTGGCAGAGGTCTCTAGTGAGTGATGGTTTAAAACAGCGAATTGCCGGCGCACTGGTATTAGGTGCTCTGGGATTGATCATATTGCCGGTGCTGTTTGATTTCGCTGATCCGTTAAAAATAGACCGCACCAGTAAACTGCCTGCGGCTCCTGAAATAGAAGCTGTGCAAGTAGTCAAAGCGGAGCGCCCAGCAGGGGTGCTCGAAAAATCATTATTATCCGCCATCTTTGACATCGACAAGTCTGTGCCCGCTAGCGACAGTAGCGAAAAAAACTACGGCCTTAATGCCAGTGATTTACCGAATGCTTGGGTGGTTCAGGTGAGTAGTTTCGCTGAGCGGGGTAAAGCCGAAGAGTTTATGAACCGGCTGCGCGAAGAGAAATTCAAAGCATTTATTAAAAGCGCGGCGGTGAAAAATAAGACCCGCTATCGCGTCTATGTCGGCCCTAAAATTGATAAGCGTAGAGCCATAAAAGACAAGGCGAAAATTGATGCGGCCTTTAAAACCGACTCAATCGTTTTGCAGTACACACCCTAGGCCCTTAAGGACAACTGGACTTAATAGCAATGGATATAGCGACAGCAGATTGGGGAATCGTTGGCATTATCAGCATCTCTGGTCTGATTAGTCTCGTGCGTGGATTTGTTAAAGAGGCGATGTCTCTAGTGATTTGGATTGCGGCCTTTGCCGTGGCCATGAACTTTAAAGAACCGGCGGCAGACTTGCTGGTGAACTTTATTGCACTGGCATCAATTAGGCAGTTAGCAGCCTGGGGTGGTTTGTTTGTTGGCACATTATTATTGGGTGCCATCGTTAATTTTTTATTGGGGAAGCTGGTCAGCTCAACAGGATTGAGTGGCACGGACAGGACGTTAGGGTTAGTTTTTGGTGTGTTTAGAGGGCTATTGATTGTATTGGCGCTGGTAATAATACTACCGCAAGCGGTGCCAGTTGATCAGGATCTCTGGTGGTTGGCCTCATCGCTAATTCCACTGTTTCAGGGCTTCGAAGCCTGGGGCAGGGAAGCTGCAACGGCAGTCACAGACTTTATTACGGGTTGGATATAGCAGATGTGTGGTGTAGTAGGAATCTCCGGAACTTCAGACGTTAATACACGGCTTTATGATGCCCTCACCATGTTGCAGCATCGCGGTCAGGATGCAGCGGGCATAGTGACCGAGGCCAATGGCGAGCTGCATCAGTGTAAAGGCGAAGGCCTTGCGCGGGATGTGTTTCATCGTCGGCATATGTTGCGTCTGGTGGGCAACGTGGGTATCGGCCATGTGCGTTATCCGACCGCAGGCAGCTCAGGCCCGGCGCTGGCACAGCCAATGTATGTCAATTCTCCTTACGGAATCTTTATAGCCCACAATGGTAATCTCACCAATGCTGCCGAGTTGCGCCACAATATTTTCCGCGATGATTTGCGTCATCTCAATACCGACTCCGATTCCGAAGTACTGCTTAACGTATTTGCCCATGAACTGCAGTCGCGCAGAAAACTAGAGCCAACCAGTGAAGATATATTTGCCGCCGTGACCCATGTGCACGAGCGCTGCCGTGGTGCCTATGCGGTGGTCGGTCTTATTGCCAACTATGGTATGTTTGCCTTTCGCGATGCCTATGGTATTCGCCCGCTGTGTTTTGGTAAGCGTGAAACGGAAGCAGGTATTGAATATGCCGTGGTGTCTGAATCGGTGGTGCTTGACAGTCTGGGTTTTGAATTTATTCGTGATCTGGATCCAGGCGAAGCGTTGTTTGTCGATAAGTCCGGTCAGATTCATTTACAGCAATGTGCCAAAAACCATGAGCTAGTCCCCTGTATTTTTGAGCATGTTTATTTTGCTCGTCCAGATTCTCTGATCGACAATATTTCAGTCTACAAATGCCGTCTGCGTATGGGCGAGAAGTTGGCTGATAAGTTAACCCGTGAAAAGCCAGATCATGATATTGATGTGGTTATTCCTATCCCAGACACCAGCCGCGTATCGGCTCAGGCGATGGCTGAGCGACTGGGCGTAAAGCTGCGCGAAGGCTTTATGAAAAATCGCTATATCGGTCGCACTTTTATTATGCCAGGTCAGACCGAGCGCAAGAAATCAGTGCGCCAAAAGCTCAACGCAGTTAAGTTAGAATTTGCCGGCAAAAATGTATTGCTGGTCGATGACTCCATTGTGCGCGGCACGACCTCGCAAGAAATTATTCAAATGGCGCGGGATGCAGGCGCCAAAAAAGTCTATATGGCCTCAGCGGCTCCTGGTGTGCGCTATCCAAATGTCTATGGTATCGATATGCCGTCGGCGACGGAGCTTATTGCTCATGGTCGCACCGATGAAGAAGTGGGAGAGCTTATTGGTGCCGACTGGATTATTTATCAAGATCTTCAGGATTTAATTGATTCAGGTATTGAGGGCAACGAGAGCATCAAACGTTTTGAAAGCTCAGTATTTGATGGTAACTATATTACCGGCGATGTAGATAAAGCCTATTTAGACCGTATTGAAGCGTTGCGCAATGACTCTGCTAAGCAAAATAAAGACAGTTCAGGCGAGCCCAAAGAAGGGCAGGTTATCGGTATTCACAACAACAATTCACTTGCCTCACAGTAACAGGCGGGACAGAAAAGGTAGCGACAAACAACATGGCTAATCAGGACGATAAGTGGCAACAGGATACAACGGCTATTCGTGGCGGTTATCAGCGCACTCATGAGAATGAACATTCAGAAGCCATGTTTTTGACCTCAAGCTATGTTTTTGAAAATGCCGAAATGGCTGCTAAATATTTTAGCAACGACGTAAAAGGCAATGTCTATTCACGCTACACCAACCCCACGGTACGTAGTTTTGAAGAGCGCCTAGCGGCCATGGAAGAGGGCGAGCAATGCGTGGCCACCGCCTCGGGAATGGCCGCTGCACTGTCAGTGATTATGGCGCTGCTCAAGTCGGGTGATCATATAGTTTGCTCGCAAGATGTGTTTGGCAGCACCAGAGTAATGATGAATAAGTACATCGTTAAATTTGGTGTAGACGTCACCTATGTGCCGCTGGGCAATCTGGCCGCATGGGCCGATGCGATTCAGCCCAACACAAAGATGATGTTTTGTGAAACACCCTCAAATCCTCTTTCAGAAGTTGCTGACCTAGAGGCCCTTGCCGCACTGTCGAAAAAGGCAGATGCCCTGTTCGTGGTGGATAACTGTTTCTGCACCCCAATTTTACAAAAGCCACTTAACTGGGGCGCCGATATTGTGCTGCATTCGGCGACAAAATATATTGATGGCCAGGGCCGATGCCTTGGTGGTGCTGTTGTCGGCAGTTCTGCTTTAATGGAGGAGGTGGTCGGCTTTTTACGTGCCGCAGGTCCGACCCTGAGCCCCTTTAATGCCTGGGTATTCCTAAAGGGTTTAGAGACGTTACGGATTCGCATGCAGGCCCATTGTGCCAATGCAGCAGAGCTGGCAGCTTGGCTAAATGCGCATCCCAAAGTCACTAACGTTTATTACGCTGGCCTAGAAGACCACCCCGGACATGCATTGGCTAAAAAACAGCAGAGTCATTTTGGTGGCGTGGTATCGTTCTGTGTAGAGGGTGGTCGCGAAGAAGCCTGGCGGCTTATCGACAGCACCAAAATGCTTTCACTGACGGCCAACTTGGGCGATGCCAAAACCACCATTGTGCATCCCGCCACCACAACTCATAGCCGTCTAACTGATGCTGATCGGGAAGCGGCAGGCATCAGCCAGAGTCTTATTCGCATAGCGGTAGGGCTAGAGGATATTATTGATATTAAAGCCGACCTAGAACTAGGATTAGGCGCATTATAAAAAATAGGTTTTCTATGTTTTCTACTACACCAGATATGCCAACTGCCGATCAGGCCCTGCCCGGACGCAGTGCACCAATGCTGGTTAATAATGTTAACTTTATTAATAGCCAGCCGATTCAAGCCCCTTTTGCTGAAGGTCTAGAAATAGCCTATTTTGCCATGGGTTGTTTCTGGGGCGCCGAGCGCCGTTTCTGGGAGCAACCGGGTGTGGTGACATCAGCCGTTGGGTACGCCGGTGGGCACACACCTAACCCCACCTACGAAGAAACCTGCACTGGTTTAACCGCACATACAGAAGTGGTGCTTGTGGTGTTTGATCCTAAACTAACCAGTTATAAAAAATTGCTAGCGGTTTTTTGGGAAGCTCATGATCCCACTCAAGGCATGCGTCAGGGTAACGACCGCGGTTCGCAGTATCGCTCGGCTATCTACTGCTCCAACACCGAGCAGCTTGATACGGCCATGGCCTCGGCAAAAGCCGCCCAGACCCAGCTTACTGATTTAGGTTTTGGTGCAATCACCTCGGAAATTATAGCCGCGCCAACATTCTACTATGCAGAAGAATATCACCAGCAGTACTTGGCCAAGAATCCTGCGGGCTACTGTGGATTGCGTGGGACTGGTATTAGC
>Ga0257120_1000030_pt1 | contig 123329 bp, 113 predicted proteins | sample SI106_10metaG_FD_190153 | JGI IMG/M metagenome (GOLD analysis project Ga0257120, IMG submission 190153) | Marine microbial communities from Saanich Inlet, British Columbia, Canada - SI106_10 | ecosystem: Environmental > Aquatic > Marine > Inlet | place: Canada: British Columbia | collected...
AAGCAAAAAATCTGAGGGGACGGCTACGTGTGATTTCACTATCCAATTGGCGCAGTGATCCAGCTGCGGCATTGCGCGGATTGGCAAATACTTTGGCGTCTTTTGCAATTTGTGCGGCGTTAAGCGCTTCAAAATCTGATTGCGCCATATAAACTTCGCCACGCACTTCCAAAACGTCCGGTGCATTATCCAAGCGATGTGGCACGTCAGCTATGGTGCGCGCGTTGGCTGTTACGTTTTCGCCCACCGAACCATCACCGCGTGTTGCCGCTTGAACGAGGGTGCCACGTTCATATCTTAGCGACAATGAAAGCCCATCAATTTTCGGCTCAGCCGTGAACGCAAGCGGTTCCGCTAGAGCTATTCCCAAGTATTTTCGAATACGGAGATCAAATTCTTCAACATCTGCGTCTTCAAAAGCGTTAGACAACGACAACATCGCAACAGTATGAGTTACTTTCGAAAAGCCATCCGACGGTGCGGCACCAATTTGAAAAGACGGGCTGTCTGCTTGTATTAAGTGGGGGAAAGCGCTCTCAAGCGCAGCATTACGTCTTTTTAATCGATCAAACTCTGCGTCATCAAGAGTTGGTGCATCTAGTCTGTGATACTCAGCATTCGCCTTCATTAGCAGACCTGCCAATTGTTCCAACTCAGATTGTGCATCTGCGTCAGTAAAACCAAAAATATCCGTATCAAAACTCAAAGACTTGCCCTCATATTTTTACCGAAGGAATAAGCAGGTCTCCTAACTAGGTCCAGTTTGTTTTCAATTCATGCATCGAAATCTCATCTCATGCTTTGCGAACCTTCCCAAAAACAATCCCAACGATTAAGCAATTGGGTACATATCGATGGCTATGCCCCTACCGCCAATCGTTGTTCGGTGACCGGCTCTGGATCGAGTAAAACATATCCACGTCCCCAAACTATCTCAATGTTATTTTCACCGTTCGTGGCAATACTTAACTTCTTGCGAAGCTTGCAAATGAAACCATCAATAATTTTCAACTCAGGCTCATCCATTCCACCATAGAGGTGGTTCAAGAACATTTCTTTCGTCAATGTCGTCCTCTTGCGCAGGCTCAACAACTCTAACATTTGATATTGTTTACCTGTCAAATGTACGGTTTTGCCATCAGCACTTACTGTCTTGGCATCCAAATTCACTGACACCAATCCCGTTTCAATAACGGATTGGGAATGCCCTTTAGATCGGCGAATGATTGCATGAATTCGTGCGACAAGCTCTTCACGATGGGACGGTTTGGTCAGGTAATCATCTGCGCCAAATCCAAAACCTTTGATTTTGCTATCAGTGTCATCAGAACCGATAAGATTAAGATAGGGGTCTGAATTCGGGACAATCGCAATTGCCGCAGCACTTCATGCCCATTCAAATCCGGCAGGTCCAAATCTAGCACGATTAGGTCATAGTCATACAACTTTGCCAGATCGATACACTCTTCCCCCAAATCGGTGGCATATACGTTGAGGTTGGCGTGGGCCAGCATCAACTCAATGCTTTTGGACGTGATAGGATCGTCTTCGAAAGTTAATACGCGCATTTTAGTCTCCGTATCGAACTAGGGTCCATGGTTGTTGTACCAAAGACTCTAAATGGTTAACTACCGGTTACCGATACTAAATAGACCTCAAATCAACCTGCAGCTGCATATACTGTTGAACAGAAGTCGCGCGCAGTGCCGCTTCGCCGTGCAAACTGACTGCTCGCACCCATTCTTGAAATTCTTCAGCACTGATTCCGTTACGTCTTTGTGCCGATTCAGCGGTTATGAGACCACATAGAACGCCACGGACGACTGCGGCCTTACGCAACGCGACCCACCACATTGTATGCTTGTCTGGCAGATCGGCCAATGTGATCACCGATCCATCCTGTAGCGTAACTGCGCGTGGACCATCTACTTTTTTCAAAAACATCATTCACTCCATTCTAATGCCACCGCTGGCACATTCGCGTAATCACGATTAATGAAGGGTGAAGCCGCCCCTTGAGAGTGATTAGGATTTTCCTATATTACTACTCAACGCTAGGAGAACTGTCATGGCACTAGACCAAAACATCCCTTTGAATACTCTGGGATTCCGAAAATCGCCTGCAGAAACACGTGTTGTTGTGGCAATGTCTGGTGGGGTCGACAGCTCGGTGGTGGCAGCGATGCTTTCGGAAGAAGGTTATGACGTCGTCGGCGTGACATTGCAGCTATATGATCATGGCGCAGCTCTTGCAAAAAAAGGCGCTTGCTGCGCTGGAATTGATATTCATGACGCACGGCGCGTAGCCGAAACCATGGGCTTTCCGCACTATGTTTTGGACTACGAAAACGTCTTCAAGGATGCTGTAATCGATGAGTTCGCAGATAGCTATTTGGGCGGTGCTACACCGGTTCCGTGCATTAGATGCAATGAAAGAGTAAAGTTCAAAGATCTATTGGAAACCGCCAAAGATCTTGAGGCAGATTGCATGGCAACAGGCCACTATATTCAGCGCATGGTCGGTGAAAACGGACCTGAACTGCACAGTGCCGCCGACTCCAACCGCGACCAAAGCTATTTCTTATTTTCGACTACGGCTGAACAACTCGACTACTTGCGCTTCCCGCTGGGCCATTTGCCATCAAAGGACGCAACACGTGCGCTCGCCGCAAAATATGACCTTAGCGTTGCTGACAAACCCGACAGTCAAGACATATGCTTTGTCCCTGATGGGGATTATGCGTCTGTCATTCGCAAGTTACGTCCCGAAGCGGCCGCGCCTGGCGACATTGTAGACGTCGACGGCAAAGCATTGGCACACCATGATGGAGTTATCAATTACACCATTGGCCAGCGCCGAGGATTAGGTATTGGTGGATTGGAAGAACCACTTTACGTGGTCAAATTAGACGCAGACAAAAAGCAAGTTATTGTTGGTCCTAAATCTATGTTGGCGACGCGAATTGTTCCTCTTAAAGAAATCAACTGGCTAGGAGACGAACCGATAATGTCGCGCAAAGAATGGGTTGTTGGGGTACGGGTTCGATCAACCCGCCCACCAACAGAAGCTGTTATTCGTCCAATTTCAGAGACCGAAGCAACAGTTGAGCTGGTGGCTGCAGAACAAGGCATCTCACCCGGCCAAGCTTGTGTGTTTTATGATCGTGACAGCAGCCGCATCTTTGGCGGTGGCTGGATTCACAAAGGCTGATAACAGCAATCAAATCAAAAAGAGGTCTGAGCGCTGAGTACAGGCTTTAATTTTTGTTTGTGTGTGAAGGCAATCGTTCAAGAACCGCACGTGCCGCCCGCAAACCGGGGTCTTCACCACCCTGCCCTAATAGATACATCGTATCAGCCATGGCATCCAATTGTGGTTGTGGGTTTGCGATCAGTTTCTCTAGGCCGGCTGAAATTAGGTCAGCCCTACATTCAGCACCAACAAATTCGGGAACATGGCGTGTATCAGAAACAAGATTGATCAAATTTCCTGTGTCGACTTTTACCATTCGCTTAATGACAACGCGACTTAACCAATTCAAGTCATAGGCGCTCACCATTGGCGTTCGTGCAGCTGCCAACTCTAACGCAACGGTCCCAGAAACGGCAATCCCGAAATCTGCAGCGGCAAAAGCAGCCCGTTTCTCGGTCATAACCTCGTCCAAATCCTGGCCGCGTGGATCGAGAATAATTGGGGTGACAGGCCACTCTTTGGTTTCCTGCTCGACCAAGTCAGCCACCGGCCCTGCCGCAGGAACGACCACACGCATTGCAGGGTGTTTCACTAATATTGGTGCCAGGGCTTCACCTAAAACCTTGGCCAAACGGGTAACTTCTCCTTTACGCGACCCGGGCAGAACAAGCAACAATGGCGCGGCTGCTTCGAGGCAGTACTTTTTGCGAAAAGAGATTTTTTCATCTGCCGATGCTATATTTTCTGCAGCAACAGGATGTCCCACAAAATCGCAATCCATCCCTTCTGCCTCCATATAAGGAGGCTCGAACGGAAATAGCGCAAGAACATGGTCAATCATTTTTGCCATCTTTGCTGCACGTTTCGGCCGCCATGCCCAGACGGTTGGAGCCACATAGTGCACGCATCGAATTTCGCTGGATTGTTTCACCAACTTGGCAACACGCAATGAAAAATCAGGGCTGTCTATTGTGATAAGAACGTCAGGCTTACTGTCGATCACAGCTTGCGCCGTTTGTGTTATGCGCCGCTTGAGATGACGGTACTTCGGGAGCACTTCGGCAATACCCATCACACTAAGCTCATCCATCAAGAAACGGGTGCTAAGGCCTTGGGCCTCCATCATGACACCACCGACACCATCGAACTGAATACCGGGGCGCAACTGCCGCAATCCAGCCATCAAAGCTCCACCCAGCTTATCGCCAGAGGGTTCGCCTGCAATTACAAAAACCCGCAACGACTATTCTCCTGTCCGTGACCACAGGACCAGACCCGCAGCATTGGCCAAAGCGATGCATTTTTCAGGCTGAAGCAAAATCACTTCACCGGCGTCAATTACGATACCAGCCAGACTGGCCTTTTGGGCATTTTCTATTGTCGAAGGGCCAATTGTTGGCATGTCTGCACGAGTGTCCTGACCCATCTTGGGCCCTTTGACCAATACACCTTGAGCCCGTAATGGCGTGTCAGCAAGGTGGGAGAGCATAAAATCGGTACCGCCAATCGTTTCAATTCCGAGTAACTGGCCTCCACCTGTCACACAGGCTTGCCCAACATCCATAGGTGCCAAGGCTGCCAAAACATTTGCACCTAACTTTGCGTCTTCGCGCATTTGGGCGTTAGGCCAAGTTGCACTGAGGACACCCGGCGGGGCAGTTAAATCAGGGACTAACTCATGCGCGGCCCGTACGGTAAAGCCTGTCTGCTCAAATAACCCCATAACGGCACGCAATGCGCCATCATCACCCGATGTCAGCGCATCAGATATCAACGGGATTAGTGGCGCTGTATGTTCGTCTAGCTTACTTGGATCAAGGCTTGGACGATCAATCGCTCCGCACAGGCAGACGTCAGTGACACCATGCTGCCCAAGCTGGATCAGCAGAGAACCTAGCGTCTCAAGGCGAAAGTTCATGTCAGCGTCTAGTTCGTCAGGTGCGAACCCGTCCATCACACATACCAAGGGTTTCTCAGCCTGCGCTTTTGCAATTTGTGCAGGCAATCCCCCAGTTCCGCAAATGAGGGCCAGCATCAGCGCGGCGTCAGAAACGAGCGATCAGTGTCACCCGTTACAAAATCAACAATTTCTTGGACATATGTGCTGCCAGTTTCAGCCCCCAGCCGCTCAACACGGCTGTGGAAAGTACCTTCACCCTGCGCAAGCATTTGGAACGCAGCACGCAAAGCTGTAATATCAACGCGTGCAACACCACGACGCTTCAATCCAACAAGATTCAAGCCATCCAAGGCACCACGCGGCGCTTGAACCAACCCATATGGAATCACATCATTTGTCACCATTGTCACGGCACCAACAATTGCACCGCGTCCAATGCGGACAAATTGATGAATACCAGAAAGCCCACCAACAATCACATCGTCTTCTAGAATACAGTGTCCTGCAATTGCTGCAGAATTCACAATAATAACCCGATCCCCGATGATCGCATCATGGGCAATGTGACACCCCGCCATAAACAGGCAGTCGTCACCAATCTTGGTCATGCCGCCACCACCTTCGGTACCAGCATTCATTGTGACGTGTTCGCGAATACGATTGCGCTTGCCGATCACTAATCCTGATTGTTCGCCCTTAAACTTAAGGTCTTGTGGGATCTCACCAATCACAGCAAAAGAGAACACAACGGTCCCCTCACCAATCACAGTGCGACCTTTTACAACCACGTGGCTTTTCAACTCGACATCAGGACCGATTGTAACGTCGGACCCAACTAAGCAGAACGGACCAATCACGGCACTTGGGTCGATCTGTGCGCCGTCTTCAATCACGCTAGAAGGGTGAATATTGCTCAAGGCAATTACTCCTTTGGGAGATCCATCATGGCCGTAAACTGTGCTTCGGCCGCCATTTCGCCATCGACCTCTGCGATGCCTGCAAATTTCCAGACTTTGCCACCAGGTTTGCCGCGAACTGTTATAAGCTTTAGCTCAAGTACATCGCCAGGAATTACTTTGCGACGGAACTTGCAGCCATCGATCGCCATAAAGTAGACCTGCATTTCTTTGTCAGCCATGTTGAGAGCTGTTCCAACCATAACAGCAGCGGTCTGTGCCATTGCTTCGACAATCGTCACACCTGGCATGATTGGGTTGCCCGGAAAGTGACCCTGAAAATGCGGCTCGTTCATTGTCACATTTTTAATCCCGCGCGATGACTGAAACCCATCAATATCCAAAACCTTGTCGACCAACAGAAATGGATAGCGGTGTGGCAAAATGCGTTGGATCAGATTTATGTCAGCGGTTAGCAGCTCGGAACTCATGGGCCAGCTCTTTTCTTAAGTTTTTAAAGGTTTAAATTAACTGTTGCACGTGACTACCAAGCCAGTGCAACCGGGGCAAGACGGCGGTTAATCAACAGATGGTTCTGACCCATCGCCAAGAACAGCGTCAATTTGTGCTATGGCGATCGCCGTTATGTCTGCCAAATTTGTGTTTAAGACCACATTGCGACGCTCAATAAGAACGGATGCGCCAACATCAAGCATCAAAGCCTGCAAAATCGGTGCTGCAGCATTTAAGAACGTTGTGCGTTGTGTTTCGATCTGTGTGCTCAGTGATTTTGCTTTACTGAGCTGTTCTTCGCGCGTGACCTGAACCTTCAGGTCAAATTCATCCGCCAAATCGCGAAATTTTTCCGCATTCATCGTCGCACGCAACGCCGTCAGTTGTTCTTCTTCTTCAGCAAGTGCAAATACTTTACTCTTGTTTTCCTCCGCGAGCTGGCTGTCCGCAGCCTCCAATAGGCTAACAGCACGAATTCCAAATTTACTTTGGTTGAACAACTGCACGGTATCTATAACCAATGTGCGTCCAGCGGCAAAATTAACCTCTTGTCCACTGACCTGCCCAACGGCACCAAAGGCCATTGAACAGATCAAGAAAAAAGCACGTAGCATCCTGTTACGTTCAGAACGAGGTCGACAGTGTGAAATCAAAGCTTTGCTCACGGTCAAAAGTTTCCTTGCGCAATGCATCAGTAAAGTTAAAGCGCAAAGGACCAACAGGGGTGCTCCACAACAGGCCAAAACCGATAACATGGCGCAGGCTACCACCTTCACCTTCGATAGTGGCAGCCGCAGTGTTTACGCCGTTTAGGTCCCAGAGGTTACCGATATCATAAAAGATTGCGCCGCTCATCCCATATTCATCGGGCAATCCCAACGGAAACTCAGCTTCCAAACGTGCCGCAACGAAAAGGTTACCACCCAACGCATCGTCAGTACTTTTGCCCGTAGAAGTATTAGTAGTAGTATCACGTGGACCAATGCCACCCGGTTCAAAACCACGCAAAATATCCGGCGTCAGGACAAAGCGATCGGCAGCACGGTTGGCACCAGCACTAGAGGCCAATGCACCACCCTCAACAGTCGCGCGCAGCACAACGTCGCCATTGAAAGCGCGGCGTTGGCCAACAGCCTTTGCAGATGTTTTCACATACTTATTATCGCCACCAAGACCCGCAAGGTCTTGCGAAAACTCAAGCATAACGCCTGCATCTGGGTTCAAACCAGACACGCGTGTATCGTAACGATATGTATAACCAACCGAAGAGGAGATTTGTTTACCTAACCCAATATCATTGTCAATTACTGTACCGTTTGCGTCAGGGCTTCTTGCTGATATTTCGACTTGTTCTGCAGTGTAACGAAGTTGAGTACGACCATTTTCACTAACAGGAAATTCCAAGCTAGGTCTGAATAACTCAGTTGTGGAGTCGTAGGCCGCAAATGAGCTATCGCTTTCTGCGTAGTTTAGAGTCAGACCAAACCGAACGTCGCGTCCAAGGAAGTTTGGCTCGACAAACTTAAGTCCGTAGCGACGAGACTCTTGTGCTGTATTCAAGGAAATATCTGCGACTTGTCCGCGTCCAAGGAAGTTAGTTTCTTTCAGGGAAATTGCTAAGCCAAAACCACTATTCGGAGAGAACGCTCCCCCAAAGCTTAGTGAGCCGGTTGGTTGTTCTTCAACATCAACGTCAACGACGACACGATCTGGAGAAGACCCCTGACGCGCATTCACGTTTGCATTGGTAAAGAAACCCAATGCCCGGATCCGCTTTGCGGATGCACGAATTCCACGTGGGTTAAATGGGTCACCTTCAGCAGATTTAAATTGGCGGCGGATAACGCGGTCCAGTGTAGTCGTGTTACCCTTAATATCAATTCGTTCAACAAAGATCGGTTGCCCACGGGATAAAACGAATTCAACATCAAGCGTCAGTTCACGATCGTTGCGTGTGATACGTGGCTCAACACGTAAGAAGTCAATGCCTTGGCGTAGAGCCAAACGCTCCATGCGCGCAATCTCGAGTTCAACCAATGTCAGAGAATAAACAACGCCTGGACGGATTTTAGTGACGGCCTGGTAATCATCGCCATCGAGTGTGTCCAACTCACTGGTTGTCGTAACAGTGCCAAACCTGAACTGTTGTCCTTCTTGGATATTAAAGGCAATAAAATGTCCGTCGCGCTCCTGAGCCAACTCGGCATTTACAGCATTTGTTCTGAAATCAATGTAGCCACGTGATACGTAAAACTCGCGCAGCACTTGCTTATCAAACTCAATCCGATCTTCGACGAAAGTGTCAGCCTTCACCAAAGAACGGAAAAGGCCCGCTTGCTTTGTTCCTAGGACACGGCGCAAACGTCTATCAGAATAAACTCTGTTGCCAACAAAACTAAGACGCTCAACTTCAATAACGCCACCTTCAAAAATCTCAAACACGACATCAACACGATTGTCACTGCGTTTAATAATTTTGGGCGAAACCCGTGCAGCCAAGCGGCCACTGTCAGAATAAGCTTCGGCAATCTTTACAGCATCAGCTTCGGCAACTGTTGGGTTAAAAACACGGCGTTCAGTTGACGAAACCAGAGCTGACAATGCATCGTTCTTCAAGCGGAGATTGCCCTCGAAGTTGACCCGATTGATAGTTGGGCGCTCAACAACAGTAATCTTGAGGGTATTCCCAACGGGGGAAATTAAAACACTTTCGAACAATCCGCTATTTTGAAGCTTTTGGGATGCGTCGTTCAGCTCTCCTGCGCTCACGGTTTGACCACGTGCGATTCCCGCTTGAGACAGAATTGCGGAGTTTCCAATCCGCGTATTCCCGTCGACAACGACATTATTGAAAGAGAAGTCCTGAGCATAAGCTGGCATCGTCCCAGCCACCCAAGTCGATGAAACCAATAAGGAAACACCAACCAAACGCTTGACTGTCATCAATACATTTTTTGACGAATATATACCGCCATGCTTGCTCTTAAACCGCAACTTCATGGTTATAACCCAATCTTAAGACAAAACTTGCATTGTTGAGTACCGAGTATATGCTGGTTTGTCAAAACTCGATCGCACTAAGTCTGCCCTTTCAGACTGATTTCTCTCCCTTGTCGAGAGGAAAGCACACCCACTTCGATACTGCACAACCATGGCCCAAATAAAAGCCACGATTTCAGTTCCGATCGACCAATAAACGTAAACCGCAGTATCCTATTTGAAACGTTTACGACTTTGTTATTCTGACATTCACCAAAAACGTACAGACGCAATGAGACCTAAAATTAATAAAATGTGGCCTTAATGTTGCAAACGCACATTTAAGCCACATTTCTGATGCAAAATTTCACTAAATTCAGCGGCAGGCTGGAGTCTAATCGAGCTAATAAGCCCGAAGCGCTTAGCCCTCTATGGACAGAACAGATCATTGCCCAGGGCAAACACCATCAATGTCAAGACCATCGCAAGACCAATTCCCATAAGGATGCGCAGCGCACCATCGCTTGGTGGATGTTTGGTCACAGCTTCGTATGCATAAAAAACCAGATGGCCCCCATCCAATGCGGGGATTGGGAACAAGTTCATTAAACCAACAGCAGTGCTGAGAACAGCAATGAACCAGATAAAGCTTTGCGCACCTTGCGCGGCCATCGCGCCCGAGGTTTGCGCAATCCCAATTGGCCCTGACAAATTACAGGTGCTGATTCCGCCGGTAATCATGTGGCCAAGACCCGAGATCGACCCCTCGATGATACGTCCGACTTGGCGCACACTACTCGTCAACGCGGCACCCAAAGGCACGGATTCAGTCGCAGGCTGAAACGCCAAACCATTCATGATGCCAATACGCCAGTGAGTATCAAAGCCCCCTGCTGGCAAGGGTTCATCCACGCGCTTTGGTGTCAACACTAATTGCTCGACAGACCCGTCTCGCCAAACTGTCAAACTCAGATCAGCCCCTTCAGAGGATTCAACGATCTCCTTCATATCAAGAAACGCCGTTATTGGGTCGCCATTGATATGGGTAATGACGTCACCACGGCGCAATCCGGCATAAGATGCAGCACTTTGAGGTATAATATTACCAATCCGTGCAGGTGCCAGAAATGGTCCGGTGACGGTTAATTGTTCGCCATCTCTTTCGATGTCATAGTACAAAAAATTGGGACGTGGCGGTTTGGTCGTAAGTGCCCAACGCACGGCCTCATCAAATCCTGCATATTCCTGACCTTCGATACCAAGAATACGATCACCTTCGCGCAACCCGGCTTCTTGACCTGGTAAGGCCTGAAGCGCCGATACTGTCAACGGATCACTCGGCTGTCCGGTGTAGACCAAGACACTAAAAAAAATGGCAATAGATAAGGCAAAGTTAAAGACAGGCCCAGCAGCAACGGTAAGAGTACGCGCCCACAGCGGCGCACCATGCATTGTTGCGCGACGTGCGACAGGATCATCGGCCACTTCGGCCATTGCTTCACCGTCGACGCCAGAGGCTGCATTCGCATCCCCTGCAAACTTTACATATCCGCCAAATGGCAAGGCAGCGATCTGCCATTTAGTACCACGGTTATCGAGCCGCGAGTACAAGATTGGACCAAAGCCAAGGCTGAACACATCTGCATGAATTCCTGTCCAACGACCGACGATGTAATGACCATATTCGTGGATCGCCACGATCACACTCAAGGCGACCACAAATGCAATAATCATCCAGAAGAATCCACCGAACTGGCCAATCAGCGTTACAATATCCAAGTTATTATCCTGCCCGTTGTTTTATGATTTGATGCGCGTTCTTACGTGCGAGATGATCAATATGGAGAACATTATCCAGGGTCATCGTATCATCAATATGACCACCTTTGTTGTCAACGATAGACAGCGTTTCTTCAACAACCTCAGACATTTCGGTAAATTTCAAAGTGCCTGCGATGAATCCATCGAGTGCTGTCTCTTTGGCTGCGTTGAAAACTGCCCCGGCCAATCCGCCGCGCGCCATGACTTCGCGTGCTAGACGCAAAGCCGGCCATCTCAATTCGTCTGGAGCACGGAACGTGAATGACCCAATTTCAGCCAAATCTAGCCTCTCAACAGGCAATGCCTGTCGTTTCGGCCAATGCAGCGCATATCCGATGGCGTGGCGCATATCGGGTGCTCCAACATGGGCCATCAACGCTCCATCATTAAACCCGACAAGCGCGTGGATCATCGACTCTGGATGAACGAGCACCTCAATTTGATCCGAACGAATATCAAAGTATTCATGTGTTTCAATAACTTCCATCGCCTTATTGAACATCGAAGCACTGTCGATCGTAATCCGCTGGCCCATATCCCAATTGGGATGGGCAGATGCCTGTGCCAATGTTGCATTGGCCAATTCGCTGATCGGCCAGTCACGAAACGCACCCCCGCTTGCCGTAATTATGATCCGCTCGACAGCTGCGATATCTTCACCAACAAGACCTTGAAAAATAGCCGAGTGTTCGCTGTCGACGGGTAAAATTTTTGCGCTGTTGTCTTTTGCTGTCTTTAGGATCAATTCCCCTGCACAGACCAGAGACTCTTTATTTGCCAACGCCAGTGTCGCGCCTTGCTCCAAGGCCTTGAGGCCTGGCTGCAAGCCAGCAGAACCGATGATAGCAGACATGACCCAATCAACCGGGCGTGACGCCGCCTCTGTCAAAGCCGCCTGCCCCGCAGCAGCCTTAACTGGGCTACCCTTTAAGGCTTTTTGCAAACTATCCAATAAATGATCGTGGGCTGTGATTGCAATTTTAGCGTTCAAGCGAATTGCATCTTTGGCCAGCAGAGCAATGTTGGAAGCGCCTGTGAGGGCAACAACCTCGTAGTGGTCAAGATCACGGGCAATCAAATCAATTGTGTTTTGTCCGATGGAACCCGTGGCCCCGAATATACTGACCCGACGACGGCTCATACGACTCTCACAACAGCCCTTGGGGGAGCCCAATGAATTGACCAACAAGCAAGAGGAAAACAGCAGCGCCCAACATTCCATCGAAACGATCCAAAACGCCGCCATGTCCGGGAATGAGGGATGAACTATCTTTGACTCCCATCATGCGCTTGACCGCGCTTTCTGCAATATCACCCATTTGCGAGGCCATCGCTACCGCGATTGAAGTACCAACCAATACGAATGATGCACCAGTGTAAATCACAAAGATAACCCCAACAAGAGCGGCTCCAATCCATCCAAATATGGTGCCAGACCATGTTTTTTTTGGGCTCACAGCAGGCCAAAATTTTGGGCCACCAATCATGCGTCCTGCAAAATAACCAAGAACATCCGTTACAACGACCACAAGGATCAACCAAAGCATCCAGACAAAGCCAAGATCGTCGCGCACTGACATCATCCCAAATCCAGCCAACAGAACCATCACGCTGAAGATCATGTAAACAACACGATTTTTTATCAGTTTAGCAAAGCCTATCAATGCCGGTGACAACAACAGCGGTAGTGCAAAACCGGTCGGAACATATATTGCGCAGAAGCTAACGAATGCGCTCAACAGGCCAAGCTGTAGCGCAAGTGGCGCGTTCAAGGGCGCTACCATGCGGACCAATTCCCACATCATCAGACCGCAGATCAACCCGACCAGTAGATGAAAAACATGCCCACCAAACAGCAGGCCGAGCAAACCAACGACAACCATCAAAATTGCTGAACTTAAGCGGACCGTTAGATCGGACCATTTTGGTGCACCGCTCATTTTTTAACGCCTCCAAAACGGCGATCCCGGTTACCATAGGATGCACAAAGGCTAGCGAATTCTTCGCGGCTGAAGTCGGGCCAAAGAGTATCAACAAATTCGTATTCTGCGTATGCAGATTGCCATAACAAAAAATTAGAAATACGTGCTTCGCCGCTAGTGCGAATTACAAGATCAGGATCAGGTAAAACACGTGTATCCAGATACTTAGTTATACTTTCTTCATTTACTTTATCAGGATCAAGAAGGCCACGTGCAACATCCTTAGCCAACAATTTCGTCGCTCTAGCAACCTCGTCGCGCGCCCCGTAATTCAACGCAATTGTCAGATTAGTTTTGGAATTTTCAGCTGTTTTTTCTTCTAGTTCGTTCATCAGGGACACTAATTTTGCGTCCAGGTGTTCGCGATCACCAATGAAACGAACTCTCACGCCAAACTGTACCAAAGCACGTGTTTCTTTGGTAATGTAGCGACGGAAAAGCCCCATTAGCCCAGCGACTTCAACCTGCGTGCGTTTCCAGTTTTCCGTAGAAAACGCGAAAATGGTTAAATATTTTACGCCTACATCGGGACAACTTTCAACAATTTCGCGCACGCGCTTAGCGCCTGCGTGGTGTCCAAACAAACGTGGCCTGCCCCGTTGCGTCGCCCAACGCCCATTGCCATCCATAATTATTGCGACATGACGTAGCCCGCGATGGGCTTCTTCATTCACAATTGTATTAGTATCTTGGCCCATTGCTACCTCGGCCTCCAAATAACTTAAGTAAAATAATAGCTACGTACACAATTAAAGGGGAATATGGCCACGATTAATATAAATATCAAACTTGCATGATCTCAGCTTGCTTGCCTTCAAGCATTTCATCAATGATTTTGGTTAGGCGATTGGTCATATCCTGAACCTCACCTTCCCAGATTTTTTGATCATCTTCAGAAAGGCCATCAGCCTTGCCCTTCTTAATCTGATCCATACCATCCCGACGAATATTGCGAACGGAAACACGTGAGCTTTCTGCATATTGGCCAGCAACTTTGGTCAACTCGCGACGACGTTCTTCGTTCAACTCAGGGATTGGCAGCATAATAATTGTGCCATTAAGTTGTGGATTTATACCCAACCCGCTTTCGCGGATCGCTTTTTCAACCGCGCCAACCATCGATTTGTCCCAAACATTGATCGTAACCATGCGTGGCTCTGGAACGTTCACAGTACCAACTTGGTTAATTGGGGTGCGCTGACCATAGGCTTCGACCACAATCGGGTCCAGCATGGAGGATGAGCCACGCCCTGTGCGCAGTGATGCAAATTCAGTACGTAGCGATGTTATTGCACCATCCATACGGCGTTGAAGTTCATCAGTATCAAGCATGAAGTCATCGGACATGGCTTTTCGCCCCTTTATTTTTACTCACTGTTGCGCGGGTGGTATAACGCACACCCGCCGTTAAGCTGGTTTATCGATTAATCTTGAACTCTTGTATAGGTACCTTCACCGGCCAAAATTCCACGGAAACCACCTGGCTCGTCTAGTGAAAAGACAATTATGGGAAGATTATTGTCACGCGCCAAAGCGATCGCAGATGCGTCCATAACGCCTAGGCGCTTGGCCAGAACGTCATCATAACTGACTGTATCATAGCGCACAGCATCATCATGTTTAGCAGGATCCTTGTCGTAGACACCATCAACCTTGGTACCTTTAAAGATTGCTTCACATGACATTTCATTCGCACGAAGTGTCGCGGCAGTATCTGTCGTGAAATACGGGTTCCCGGTACCAGCTGCAAAGATACAAACACGCTTCTTCTCAAGGTGGCGCACGGCACGGCGACGGATATAGGGTTCTGCAACCTCGTTCATAGTAATCGCGCTAATTACGCGTGTGTGAATGCCCAACTCTTCCAATGCAGACTGCATGGCCAAAGCGTTCATTACGGTTGCCAGCATTCCCATATAGTCAGCCGTAGTGCGTTCCATTCCTTGCGCACTACCTTGCAAGCCACGGAAAATGTTACCGCCGCCGATGACCATGCATATCTCGACACCCATTTCCTGAACTGATTCCACCTCTTTGGCGATACGTTCGACGGTTGGTGGGTGCAGCCCAAAACCTTGATCACCCATCAGCGCTTCTCCGGATATCTTAAGCATGACACGTTTGAAAGATGTTTGGGGTTCTCTGGCCATAGGGCGCTCCAGTTTTCTGCTGCCAATTTGAGGTGCCGATTACGGCAATTGGCATTGGGTGTTTTATCTTGTCTTAAAATGTCGGAAAACAATCCAGAATTCAATGCACGACAACCGGAACCGCAAAAGAAATGAGCAAACTTACCAAATACGGGCTCTCGCAGCTCTCGCCGGAGCAACCGGTGCTGATCGCAGGGCCAACCGCATCTGGTAAATCCAGCTTGGCCTTGGCAATTGCTGAGACACAGGGTGGCGTGATCGTTAACGCAGACGCCAGCCAGATTTACAACTGCTGGCGGGTCATAACTGCCTGCCCTTCAAAAGCAGAAGAAGCACGGGCTCCTCATGCACTTTACCGCCATACCGATTATAACGCCTCCCACTCCGCGGGCCATTGGTTACGCGACGTTGCGCCGTTCCTAGACGGCACTCAACGGCCAATCATCGTGGGTGGAACTGGTTTATATTTCACCGCCCTGACCCAAGGCCTTGCTGATATCCCCACAACTCCACCAGAGGTGCGTTTGCAAGGCGATACACTTAATTTGACTTTTATGCTGGATCAGCTCGATCCGGATACGGTTTCTCGCATTGATGTTGCGAACCGCGCGAGGGTTCAGCGTGCTTGGGAAGTCCAAACTTCAACTGGGCGTGGCCTTGCCCAATGGCAAGACGACACACCGCCACCTTTGGTCGAGCCAAAAAACAGCTTCAATATTGTTTTGGATGCCGACAAAGAATGGCTGACGCCACGGATCGAACAACGCTTTGATATGATGATAGACGAAGGTGCGATGGATGAAATAGAAGGTATGGATGATCGCTACGATCCAACTCTTCCCAGCTGTAGGGCGATCGGCGTTCCAGAATTAATGAGGCATTATCGCGGCGATCTAGCGTTTAGTTCTGCACGTGAAGGCGCGTGTATTGCCACCCGTCAATACGCCAAGAGACAACGAACGTGGTTTCGTTCTAAAATGAAGGATTGGCACTGGTTGAATCCTCAGAAGGTATAACAAAACCATCATCTTTATATTGGTGTCAAAATTGGGGTTTCATAAATTGACATAAGCAGACTTTAGTGCCGACTCACCCTTATGCCAGACTGCCTCCAGATCAAATCCCTAACCGACTTTACCAATGTTCAAGATTGGCACCTTTCGCTGTTACATGATGACCCGTTTGATCTTTTGATCTGGATAACGCGCGGTCAAGGATTGCTGCACACTGACGTATCAAGACGTGGTGTGGGTGCGCATACCGCAATTCTTATCCCACATGGATAGGTATTCGCCCTTGATATGGTGAGCCAAGCCAATGGGTTGGTCGCGAACATGCCCCCCATCCACAATAGTTGTGGCGTAGAGAAGTCGCATCAATTTCGGATTAGAAATGCGAAACAAATTTTTCAGCTCTCCGGGTTTATTGAGGCGGCCCAACGCGAAATTTCCGAAGACCCGCATTTTTCAAACGTAGCATTGTGCGCACACCAACGCTTGATCTATGTATGGGGAAGCAGCCGGCTCTCTCCTCCTGAACATTCACCAGCAAAACCGAACGCATCTATCCGACTAATCTCGCGGTTTTTGCCAACCTGACTGCGCCAGAGTTGAAAGGGGCCACAATGGCCCAACACGCCCAGCAACTTGCTGTAACACCGACCCATTTGGCCCGTGCCAGCCGCACCGCAACCTGTGTGACGGCCGCCAATCAGTTGACCGAGCGCCTATTGCATCAAACCCAAACCGCGTTGATCGACACAAAACAATCGGCCAAAGACATCGCGACACACTTTAACTTTGGCAGCGCAACCAACTTTACACGTTTTGTTCAGCAACATACCGGTCAAACACCGACGTAAATGTGCCAAAGCGGCTAAAAGAAATTCAATCATTGCGCAAAACGTCAATCCGTCATGTTCAAAACAATTTTTTTGAACATGACGGATTGACCTCTGCCAAGATCTGTAGCCTGATGCCCCGAATAAAGTGCGTTAGGGCCGCGAAATGGTGACCAACATCGACTCGGCAAACGCAAAGGGAGAATTTAATACGGAAGTCTAGCGCTGCACCAATGACAGCGCAAAAAGTTGGTAAGAGCTGCAAAAGCCGCCAATTCTAATTATTAGCCTACCAACAGGGGCATCCATGGGAACCTTTATCATTAGACGTATGGGACAGATGTTGCTGACGGCATTATGCCTGACGTTCATCGTCTTTTTCATGACTAACTTAACACCGAACCTGGAAAAACTTGCGAAAACGCAAGGCAACTTTCGTATGTCCGACGAGGCCGTTAACAGCTGGCTGTCCGATCGAGGCTATTTAGCGCCCCTTCCCTATAAGTTTGGGCAATGGGTTGGCGTGGTGCCGGGATGGACCAACGAAAAGACAGATAATGATGGTCAAACAGTCGTAACCGGGCGCTGCTTCTTAGCTGCAACACCTGTTGAAGACCGGGCACGATTCTGTGGGGTGTTACAAGGGTTCTGGGGTTATTCTTCGGTATTTAAGACCGATGTAGATGCACTGGTCGCTAAGCGCCTATCTGCAACAAGTAAACTGATGGGCTTTGTTTTATTACTGATGGTTCCAATGGCTTTGATTGTCGGTATTCTGGCTGGGATGCGTGAAGGCTCAAACTTGGACCGTACACTGTCGACGTTTTCTATCGCCTCGACCGCGACCCCAGAATACGTATCCGGCGTAATTTTCATCGCCCTTCTTGCCTCCTCCAAATTTGGAATATCGCCGATACTTGCGGATTGGGGTTGGATCGACACAAAGACGCTGTTCTCGGGCTCTGCTAAGAAGGCTGTTGAAGACGCAACTTTCAGGAATTTCTTTTTGCCCGTATTAACCATTTCACTTTACGGGATGGGCTATATCGCCCGTATGACACGTGCATCGATGGCAGAAGTTATGACAGCACAATATATCCGCACCGCACGCCTAAAGGGCGTTAGTTTTCGCAATGTCGTTATGAAACATGCCCTTCGCAATGCGTTGATCGCTCCATTCACGGTCATCATGCTGCAAGTGCCATGGTTATTGAATGGCGTTGTAATCGTTGAATACCTGTTCGCCTACGATGGCTTTGGTCGTTTGTTGGTTGAAGCGGCACGCGGAAACGACATCGAATTGCTCATGGCCATCTCGGTCGTATCCGTCATCTTGGTTTTGTTGACCCAACTGATTTCTGACATCGGTTACGTCTTCTTGAACCCACGCATTCGCATTTCTTAAGGGAGGGTCGAGACAATGCAACCATTGACATGGACCGGAAGCCTTAGCTTTTTAAACCTCTTTTTTGGACTGGCCGTTGGCATTTTTGCCATCATGGTCGTTGTCCAAATCATCACTTATCTGTTCGCAAAAGAACAGACAATTCACGTTAGGTCAGATGGGACCGCAGCCACCAGTGCAGGCATTGGTGGGCTGATCAGCCTTTGGGTCAAAGTCACTTTTGTTGCCATATTGACGATTGCGCTAGCCTATCTATTGGCTGGAATCGTCATGGGAACCAAAGCAGGTATTTTTGGTGGAATAGCACAGCAGCTTACGCCTGTCTGGGTCGGTATGGTTTTGATTTTTGTGGCCTCGATCAAATTCAAACGCAGTTTAGGCCTCTATGGTAAGTTGTTTGATAGCACTGTTGGTATGATCGGCTTTGCCATTGTCTTGTTCTGGGTCTTGGCCGGTGCCATGGCCGGTGTATTTGACATGATCATCACCCATGACTCCCTTAGCCAAGCGTCCGGTATGAAGAACAAACTACCCGGCACGCCACTACGGGGTGCCGAAGACGATGAATTTCAGTGGTATCTACTAGGTGGTGACAACCTCGCACGCGACGTCTTCAGCCGCTTGTTCAAGGGTGCATGGACAGTGGTTCTGATTGCACCGTTCGCCACTCTTTTCGCGTTCATGGTCGGCATTACACTAGGCCTTCCAGCAGGATACTACGGCGGACGCTTGGATACGTTTCTGTCTTTTGTTGCAAACCTTATCCTCGCCTTCCCTGTCATCCTTTTGTTCTACCTCCTGGTCACTCCAGAGATCGTAGCGACGGGTATTCCAAACTATATGGCAGCCGTGTTGTTTGTGTTTCCTGTGATCTTCTTTGGGGTGCTACTGAACTCACGCTATCACACTCAACCAAAAGTACGCACACCGCTGTTGATTGTGGTTCTAGGCGCATTAGCGTGGATTTACCTGGCGTTGATCAGCAACAACGGCAACATTATTTCAACCAAGGAATACAACATTTGGGGCCTGCCAGATTTCTTGGACTTTTACGATATGGATCCAAGCATCTTAGTCGTGTTTGTATCTGTGGTCTTTGTGAATGCCCCTACTGTTTTCCGTATTGTTCGTGGCCTCGCCCTCGACATCAAAACGCGTGACTACGTTGCGGCGGCGCAAACCCGAGGTGAAGGTCCGTGGTATATTATGCTTTGGGAGATCTTGCCAAACGCACGCGGCCCACTGATCGTCGATTTCTGCCTGCGCATTGGCTACACAACGATCTTACTAGGTACCCTAGGATTCTTCGGACTTGGGCTGGAATCAGAAAGCCCTGACTGGGGCACAACGATCAACACCGGTCGCACCCTGATCCGCGCATATGTGCATCCCCTCTTACCGCCAGCAGTCTCGTTGCTGACTTTGGTATTAGGCCTAAATCTATTGGCTGATGGCCTGCGTGAGGAATCATTGCGCGACTAATACTGGGGGCAGGTTGCGCCCTCACAGATTGCTTACAGCACCGAAGTCGGACATTTGATACCGGCTCAACCTCCGAACAGGGAGATCACGACGATGACGACGCAAGATTATGATGGACCTATCCTTGAGATCGAAAACCTATCGATCTCGTTTTTCACGCGCCTGCGCGAGATCCCAGCGGTTATGGATTTCTCAGTGACGGTTCAGCCCGGCGAGGCCGTTGGACTAGTTGGAGAAAGTGGATGTGGTAAGTCCACCGTAGCCCTTGGCGTCATGCAGGATTTAGGCAAAAACGGTCGCGTTGTTGGCGGCACTATCAAGTTTAAAGGCCAAGATTTAGGCCAAATGACGATGGAAGAGTTACGTAACATTCGCGGCTGTGAAATCGCTATGATCTACCAAGAACCAATGGCATCACTGAACCCAGCGATGCGGATAGGTAAGCAGCTGATGGAAGTGCCAATGATCCATCAAGACATGTCTGAAACGGATGCCTATGAGCGCGCGTTGCAGGTTGTCACAGATGTTAAGCTACCTGACCCTGAACGTATTCTCAATTCATTCCCCCACCAGCTGTCTGGTGGTCAACAGCAGCGTATCGTCATTGCAATGGCTTTGATGTCTGAGCCATCCCTTCTTATTTTGGATGAACCGACAACTGCACTTGACGTGACGGTTGAGGCTGCTGTCGTGGAACTGGTCAAAGATTTGGGCAAGAAATACGGCACTTCCATGCTGTTCATCAGTCACAACCTTGGCCTTATCCTAGAAACCTGTGACCGCATTTGCGTGATGTATTCAGGTGAGGCTGTTGAGACAGGCCGTATCGAAGACGTCTTTGACAAGATGCAGCATCCATATACCCAAGCGTTGTTTCGTTCGATCCCATTGCCGGGTGCGGACAAGAATTCTCGTCCATTGGTGGCAATCCCCGGGAACTTCCCCCTGCCCCACGAGCGCCCAAAGGGATGTAATTTTGGGCCGCGTTGCGACTATTTTGAAGAAGGCCGCTGTAACTCCAGCAAAGCGATCCCAATGGCCTATATCGAACACGGTGACCGTCATGAAAGCCGTTGCCTCAAGTTTACAGAGATCGATTGGGACGCCCCCTTGATTACAGCCGAGAAGAAAGAAAAAGGCGCGATTGGCGAAGTTGTTCTGAAAGTCGACAAACTTAAAAAGCACTATGAGGTCGCTGCAAATGCCATCTTTGGCGGCGGCGACAAGAAGGTCGTCAAAGCCAACGAAACGTTATCTTTTGAAGCACGCGAATCCGAAACCTTGGCGATTGTTGGCGAATCTGGCTGTGGCAAATCCACATTTGCAAAGGTCCTTATGGGGTTAGAAACTGCAACCGGCGGCGAAATTTTATTGAACAACATAGCCGTCCAAAACACCGCAATCGAAGACCGCGATACCAAAACGGTGGCTGACGTTCAGATGGTATTCCAAAACCCGTTTGATACACTGAATCCGTCCATGACAATTGGCCGCCAAATCATTCGCGCGCTTGAAATCTTCAAAGTCGGCAACAGCGAAGCGGAACGCTACACACGTATGTTAGAATTGCTTGATTTGGTGAAACTCCCGCGCGAATTTGCAGACCGCATGCCGCGCCAACTGTCTGGTGGTCAGAAACAACGCGTCGGAATTGCCCGTGCATTTGCAGGAGACGCACGCATAGTTGTGGCAGATGAACCCGTTTCCGCACTGGATGTATCCGTTCAAGCCGCCGTCACTGATTTGTTGATGGATATCCAACGCGAACACAAAACTACCTTGCTGTTTATCAGCCACGATTTATCGATTGTGCGATATCTATCTGACCGCGTGATGGTAATGTATCTGGGACATGTCGTTGAACTTGGCACCACAGATCAGGTGTTTTCACCACCATATCACCCCTATACGGAAGCGTTATTGTCTGCCGTTCCAATTGCCGACACTTCCGTGATCAAGAAACATATCGTGCTTGAAGGTGATATTCCTTCTGCCATGAACCCACCACCAGGTTGCCCGTTCCAAACGCGCTGTGGTTGGAAATCAAAGGTTTCAGGTGGTTTGTGTGATACTGAAATGCCGCCAGTCCGTGAAATCGTAGAGGGGCATCAGGTTAAGTGCCATCTAAGCGACGAAGAATTGGCAGGTATGGAAGCCGTTATCAAAATTGCAGCCGAGTGAATTAGGCTGTCGTGGTGGGGTAAAAATAATGCCACACAGTCGCGTTTGCTGCGATCGAACTAGCAACATTTGACCACCAAAACTGAGCCACGCGGATTTTGGTACGGTTGAACAACTGAAACGTAAGCACACAAACGGGTCCTGCAACCATCGCAAGACAGATGCCCGCGGTCATGTGGTTTGCATTTACGATTGCGAACACAACGAGCAGAGGTTGGGAAAAGAACATCTCAATCCCGACATTCGTTTTAAACAATTGTCCTGCAACAGCGCCAAAAATTGCATCAGAAATGAGGACATCGAGCAGGCGGTTTTGACCTTTGGCATCGCGGAAATCAACTTGCCAGGCTCATATTCTTGAGGTCTTTCTTTACCCGAATACAATTTTTGGGAATTGGTATCTAAACGAGTTAAGCGATCTGCAAAACCGGTCAATGAAACTGAAATATGGTGCCATCATAAAATATGACACCTATGACGTGAAAAAAGGCAAAGTATTGAACAGTGAAAAGCTAAATGAAGACGAAACTTAGCTAGCCTAGATCACTTTTACATAGTTGCGCGTCTCTCTAAATGGCGGAACGCCACCATATTTTTTGACGGCACCCGGCCCTGCTTTGTAGGCAGCCAATGCCAAACGCCATGATCCAAACACACAGTATTGTTTTTTTAGATAACGCGCAGCACCATCGAAGTCTTTATATGGGGCACGTACATCCACCCCAAGAGAGCGTGCGGTTGAAGCTATCAGTTGCGCCAATCCATAGGCACCGGCATGGGATTTCGCCGTGGTGTTGCAATTAATTTATAACTGGATCAAGCGCAGAAAAAAGTTTTTGGGAATACCACGACGTCGCGTAGCTGCCCGTGCTACAAAAAAGGAACTTACCCTTATATTTTTCGCTGAAACGCGAATAGTTTCATCATGCCATTTTGAAGGTGTAGTCACATTCGCTAGCTTTAAACGCACAGAAACGCTGTATTGCTTTGACGTGCGATTATCCAAAATCTTAGTTTGCGAAGAAAACAGCGATTTACGGTTTCTGGAAGAGAAACCATCAGCTAAGGCAGCCTCGCCCACAAACGACAAAATCATCGTTACAACTATACCTATGCCCATTTTGTCCTAGCCCCACTACTTCTGCCTCACGCGCGACATAAACAATTTTAACGATCAAACCATTGATCTGATCAAATAAGCTTTCATGGATTATGTTTTACGATGTTTTAACCAAAGCGCTGTCGGTATAGGGTCTGTAAAATTGATGTGCTCTGGATTCGTATTTGCGATTAAGATGTGCAGCGTCGAAAGATTTAAAAACGGGGGATGCCATGGCTGGCTCAGTGAACAAAGTAATCCTAATTGGCAATTTGGGTCGCGACCCAGAAGTGCGTTCATTCCAAAACGGTGGCAAAGTTTGCAACCTTCGCATTGCGACGTCTGAGACGTGGAAAGACCGCAACACAGGCGAGCGCAAAGAGAAAACTGAATGGCACTCTGTCGCTATATTCCAAGAAGGGCTTGTGCGCATCGCTGAGCAATACCTTAAAAAGGGCAGCAAAGTTTACATCGAGGGCCAACTTCAAACTCGTAAATGGCAAGATCAAGCTGGTGTTGACAAATACAGCACCGAAGTTGTTTTGCAGGGCTTTGGCGGTACTTTGACAATGCTAGACGGCCGCAGCGAAGGTGGCGGCGGTGGGAACTACGGCGGTGGCGGCGGATCAATGGGCTACGATTCAGGTCCATCTGATAACGGCGGCGGCTACGGTGGCGGCAATTCTGGTGGTGGCTCTGGCGCCCCTGCTTCGTCACGTGATTTAGACGATGAAATCCCGTTCTAAACCGCTGCGCGTAATTGCGCGGTTAGCATGACAAAAAAATAGCGGTGCTCTTTCATTTAAGCCCCGCTATTTCGTTTTGTATTGAAACCAAATTAACAGAGTTGAGGCTTTATCGCATCCTTCAACACTTCAACGATCAAATCCCGCGACACATCACTGGTGACAAACGACGTCCCAATTCCGCGCGTTAGAATAAATCTTAGCTGACCATCCAGAACCTTTTTGTCCTGCCCCATCAGATCAACCAAAGCTTCAGCAATGGGCAGATCACCATCGATGTCTGAGAGATCGGTTTTCATACCCATATTTTTTAGGAACGCCCGCAGACGACTTGGATCTTCTTGCGAACACAATCCCATCTTGGACGAGACCTCAAACGCAAGCGCACAGCCAATTGCTACGCCTTCGCCATGCAAAAGGCGATCAGAATAGCCCGTTGCCGCCTCTAGGGCATGACAGAAGGTGTGCCCAAGATTCAAAAGCGCACGATCCCCTTGCTCGGTCTCATCACGCGTTACAATCTCGGCTTTCATCTCAACCGAGCGGCGCACAGCATGCACACGGGCCGCAACATCGCCAGCTGCCATTTTAAGACCATTTCCCTCAAGCCACTCAAAGAACTCTGCATCCCCAAGCAAACCGTATTTGACGACTTCACCACAGCCTGCCAGAAAATCACGCGGTGTCAGCGTTCCAAGGACATCAATATCTGCCAGTACAAGGCTAGGTTGGTGAAACGATCCAACAAGGTTCTTGCCGTGACGGGTGTTGATGCCTGTTTTGCCACCCACAGAGCTGTCGACCTGCGCCAAAAGCGACGTAGGGATTTGTACGAACCGTACACCGCGGCGCAAGATTGCGGCGGCAAATCCAACCAAATCACCAATGACACCACCGCCGAAGGCTACAATCACATCGCGCCGTTCGACTTTTTGATCCAGCAGCCATTCAACACAAGTGCTTAGGTTCTCCCAATTCTTGGTCCCCTCGCCCGGTTTCAGCACCAAGGATCTCATCTCGATACCAGAACTCGCCAACCCTGAACGCAATGTTTCCAAATGCAGCGCACCAACAGTTTCATCTGTGATGACACGTACGCGCAGCTGACTTAACAACGGCGCGATCAGCGTTCCCGCATCTTGCAGAAGGCCCGGACCGATGTGAATATCGTATTCACGACCCGGTAAATTTACAGAAACGACATCACGCATTGTGAACCTCCAAAATATCATCACGGGCAATTAATGCGTCGATCACTTGATCAACCATATCTTCAATCGAACACTCAGGAGCTGAGCCCACAGTGAGGTCTGCTAAAGAATAGATAGGAACCCGTTGATCATAAATATTTTTCAGCGTGGTCCGGGGATCATCGGTGCGTAGCAATGGGCGCGTGTCTTTGCTGCGTACGCGGCTCCACAACAACTCAATATCGACGTTGAGCCAAACCGAGATGCCTTGCGCTGAAATGTTTGTACGGTTTTTCTCACTCAAAAACGCACCGCCACCCGTCGATAGGATACATCGTTTTTCAATCAACAAACGCTCAATAATCTGTGTTTCTCTGCTGCGAAAAAAAGCTTCACCGTCGCGTTCAAAGATTTCCGCCACGCTACGATTGGCCGCAACTTCGATTTCTGCGTCACTATCCAAAAACGCAACGCCCAACCGTTGGGCCAAGGCACGGCCAACAGCCGTCTTGCCAGCCCCCATCATTCCGACCATCACAACCGTCTTTACCAACGTGTAACGGACATTCGGATTTGGGATATCGGCCATCGTTTGCTCAATTTCGTTCATTCTTTACTGAATGACGTGATATTGCCAGAAAGGCCATATATAAGTTAGTAAAAGTAATAATCTGAAAAGGTAAATGAACCCATGGGCAAAATGATCAAGCTGTTGTTTATGATTGCTATTCTAGCGTTCATTGGGCTGGTTGGCTACGCATATGTTGGTCCATTTTTTGGTGCTGATTTCTCTGCGCCCCAAATAGAAGTCCGCCAACCATTGATCCTGAATGCAGACTAAGCTCTTTTGTCAGGCCGTATTGATTGCCGCGACCTGCGCCAGCACCACTTTGGCGGGGAACACTGTTACAGAACGTCCACTGTCTGCGATCAATTGGCTGGACAGCATTCCGCAGTCCGCACCCATCAAATTGGCCACAGATGAACCCAATGTCATCAACGGCGCACGACACCCCACCGTAACCGTCACAACCTTGGATGGCCAGACAGCGCAAATCATTGGCCTGATACCTTCCACCGTTTCCGGTTTACCTACAAACCTCTGGGGCAAGTCTGACGCAGCGATGCTGGCACAAACCTTGGCAAATATGCCAACTTTGACATTGCCTGCAGCGCAAGCGACACTATTCACCCTGCTATTGGCAGTCGCTGATCCTGCAAGCGGGAAAGCATACGAGTTTGATATGGCCCGCGTCGACGCACTTGTCAAAGCTGGCGCACTTGATCCGGCACTTGCTTTGATCAAACAAATTGGACCGTCGAAGAACCCCGCAATCGCACAGCGCTTTGCCGATGCATCCTTGTTGAATGAGACTGAAACCGCAAGCTGTGCATTGATCAATGCCACTCCGTTTTTGGCCCCCAATTTCGCTTATCGCATTTTTTGTGCCGCCCGATCGGGCGACTGGAACACAGCTGCATTACTTTTTAGTATCGCGCGAATATTGGGCACGGTTACACCAAATCAAGCTGCTGTTCTTGAACGGTTCTTAGACCCTGACCTGTTTGAAGGCGACGCATCGCTTCCACGCCCGACGACGCCAAGCCCCTTATTGTTTCGGATGCACGAAGCTTTAGGTCAGCCCATAAAAACCCGAAGCTGGCCATTGGCATATGCCAACGCTGATCTACGCGATATTGCAGGATGGAAAACCCAGATTGAAGCTGCCGAGCGGCTCGCGCAATCTGGTGCACTGCCAGCAAATCGCTTGCTGGGGATATACTCACAACGAAGCCCTGCAGCCTCTGGCGGCATCTGGGATCGTGTCGCTGCAGTTCAGCGGTTCGAAACCGCGCTAAACACCCGTAGCGCAGCCGCTATTGCCAAAACCATGTCCACTACATGGTCGCTTATGCAAGCAGCCAACCTATCCGCCCCATTCGCGACCCTTTTCGCAGAGCGGGTGTTGAAAACCGAGCTGCCACCGCAAATACACGATGATGCCCTCGATATTATCCTGTACAGTTCCTTATATAAAAGTGCTGCGGCGACCTTCCCTGATGCGGCAGATAGGCACCCATTCCGCACAGCGGTTGCACTAGGTGACGTAAGCGCGATCAACGCGGACAGTCCCCTGAAAATAGCAATTCTGCGTGGTTTTTCCTCCGATTCAGCGGACCCAACCTTGCTGCAACAAGCAAAAAATAGCGAATTGGGCCATGCATTGCTGAACACACTGACAATGCTTCAATCTGGCAGCGAAGGTGACATGGGCCAACTTAGCACCGCTTTGGGGACATTCCGCGCACTTGGGCTAGAGGACATGGCACGCCGCGCAGCCCTACAAATATTGATTGAGGCACCCTCCAGATGAGCCAGTGGATATCAACATTCCTAGAGGCACAAGCAGCTGAGCTGGGCGCGGCAAACAACACATTACTAGCCTATGGCCGCGACCTAAAAGATTTTGAGGCATGGCTGGCCCGCAAATCTATCGATTTCCTTAAAGCATCCCAAGATGAGGTCGAACATTATCTGATCTATTGCGATGCCCAAGGGTTGGCCAAATCAACACGGGCCCGCCGCCTTTCATCAATCAAACAAATCTACCGCTTCGCCTTTGAAGAAAGGTGGCGAGAAGACAATCCAGCCATTCAAATTGCCGGGCCCAGCCTTGATAAGAAATTACCAAAAACCCTCAATATCGAAGAAGTTGATCGCCTTTTAGTTGCCGCACGTACCCTTGGCCGCGATACACTTCGCAACACCTGTTTGATGGAACTGCTTTACGCCACAGGTATGCGTGTGACCGAATTGGTCAGCTTGCCAGTGTCTGCAGCGCGCGGCGATCCGCGGGTTCTTTTGGTCCTTGGTAAAGGAGGCAAAGAGCGGATTGTACCGCTATCCCCACCTGCCCGCAAAGCGCTTGTTGCATGGCTACCCATCCGTGATGCGGCGGATGATATAGCAAAGTCTAATGGCAAGTCAGCTTCCAAATATCTGTTCCCTTCGCGCGGGATTGCAGGATATTTGACGCGCCACCGATTTTATATCTTGATTAAAGAGTTAGCCGTTGCGGGAGGCGTCATGCCCAGCAAGGTGACACCCCATACATTGCGCCACGCTTTTGCGACCCACCTTTTGGCAGGTGGTGCGGATCTTCGATCTATCCAAGCGATGCTGGGACATGCAGATGTAGCGACCACAGAAATCTACACCCATGTGCTAGATGAACGTTTGACCAAGCTGGTGTTGGAGCGTCATCCGCTTACTCAAAACGACAAACGCAAGTCCTGAGGCAACACATCTTCAGACGGCCAAACACCGGAAACCAAGGACTTATCATAGCCTTGGATCAATCCCGCTTGCTGCATATCTGCAAAGGCACCCTCAACATCATACTCAAGTTCGCAGATCGAAACCGCACCGTCTTCGATCATCGCATAGCGTGTGGATTGTCGTTGATCATTCGGCGGCATCCCGATCACGCCTGCGTTGATCCAAAGCCCATTGGTTGTTTCGCGTACAAATGGGATTCCGCTGTGGCCTGATATGATGTGATCGACAGGATCAATCGCGGCCTCAACAGCCGCCCATTCCTCGTCAAACACTGCGTCATCAGAGGTGGGCCAGATGAACCGCGCTACATTCGTGAAACCGCCGTGGATTACAGCGTACCGCGCCCCACGGTGATCAAAGCTAATGATATCAGGGCATTGGCCCATCCACTCGCAATCAGGATTCGGGACATGTTTACTGGCGTAGGCAAACCAACCCGCTGATAACAGATCACATTCTGTTCCATCCTCAAATCCACAACCGCAGTCCATCGCACCAGCTGCCAGTTGGATTTCACAATTGCCAGCGACAACAGCACAGCCAGAGGCACGTACCATTTCAACGGTTGCGAAAGGTGCACCACAATAAGCAACAACATCACCGGTACAGATCACGTTTTCACGCGCGATCTCACGTTTTTTCACCTGCGTAAACAACGCCTGAGTCGCCTGTACGTTTGAATAAGGGCCACCAAAAACAAGGATAGGACCATCCAGAATTCCGATGTGTTCATGTCGCATTTTATGCCCTCTGCATCGGTTGGCCTTGAATGAACGGATCGACCACCCCATAACCTATCATAGCTAAAGGATATACTCACAAATGACGGAAACATTGGCATCCCTAGACAGCGCGTTCTGGATTACCTGCGGATTAATCTTTTTACTCCTTGTTTTATCTGGCTTTTTTTCAGGTTCAGAGACGGCTTTAACAGCCGCGTCTCGCGGGAAATTGCGCGCTCAGGCCGATAAAGGGTCCGTCGGTGCACAGCGTGCCTTGCGTATCACAGAAGACAATGAACGCCTGATCGGCTCTGTCTTGTTGGGCAACAACCTTGTGAATATCCTTGCGACGTCTTTGGCCACCGGCATCTTCTTGCGCGCCTTTGGGGAAAGCGGTGTTTTGATCGCGACAGGTGTGATGACATTGCTGGTTTTGATCTTTGCGGAGGTGCTGCCAAAGACCTACGCGATCATCCATGCGGAAACTATGTCAGCTAAGGTTTCTGGCCCTATTGCTTTGATAATTCGTTTTTTTTCACCTATCGTTGCCGCCGTTCGTTTTCTTGTGCGTGGTGTTTTGCGCGTGTTTGGTGTGCGTGTTGACCCCGACAGCCACCTGCTTGCTGTACATGAAGAGATTGCGGGTGCGTTGCAACTTGGACATTCTGAAGGTGTTGTGGAAAAAGAAGATCGCGACCGGATTTTGGGTGCCTTGGATTTGGGCGAACGCGTGGTTGAAGAGATAATGTTGCATCGTTCAGACATTGAAATGGTGAACCTTGGGGATGCGCCTGATGTCATCCTTCAGCAGTGTATCAAATCTCCACATACGCGCCTACCTGTCTATCAAAACGATCCAGAAAACATCATTGGAGTGATCCATTCGAAGGACCTTTTGCGTGCGATCTATAAAGCAATTGGCGACGCAAATGATGAAAACAATGCATTGAGAAAATTCGATGTTTCTGAAGTGGCCGTGCTTCCGTATTTTGTACCAGAGACGACAACGCTTGACGACCAAATGCGCCAGTTCTTGCGCAATCGTTCGCATTTTGCGCTGGTGGTTGATGAATATGGCAGCCTTCAGGGACTGATCACTTTGGAAGATATTTTGGAAGAAATCGTTGGTGAAATTACGGACGAATTTGATGCAGAGACAGAGCATCAGGTAACAGCCACAGGTGACGGTGAATTCATGGTGGACGGTGCCACAACGATCCGCGACCTGAACCGGGCCAACGATTGGAACCTGCCTGATGAAGAGGCAAACACCATCGCGGGGTTGGTCATTCACGAGGCGCAAATGATCCCAACTGTGGGTCAAGTGTTCTCGTTCCACGGCTTCCGTTTTGAGGTAATCGAACGCGAAGGCAATCGGATCACAGAGCTGAAAATTCGCCCCCTTTAGGCTATCGGTTAACGCCCCATTCGGTGGCGATTGCGCGCATAACTGCACATTTCGGCCACACATATGTAAAGCTTGGGGCGCTCAAAACGCGGCATTTCATAGGGATATGGCGCAAATGTGCAATTTAGGCGGTGAATTGTACAGTTTTGCGCTTTTGCGGCCTTAACCCCTTGGTAACAGACGCATGCTCATTAACCTTTGCGCAGGGTAGTTAACTGTTGGGTAAGGTTTGGACATCTGAGACGCGGTGGCAGGTTAACCCCCATCCTACGGTCACGCCAGATTAAGCACCCTTGTTGACGGCTTTTTTGCCGGCTTTATTTGGATGCGAGCCTTCTTGGCGCGCAACATTGTGCAGCCCCTGATATGCCGCAGGTTTTTTCACAGGATTCGCATCAGCGCGTTTGACGCGTGGTTTTTTAGATTTAGGCATTTTATGTCCTTTCAGGATTTGCTGGGGTATTAGAAGGTTTTGGGTGGGATTGTAACCGTAGAGTTTTGGGAGGGGTTTGGAGTGAGGCAATGGCAGCATTGAGCCCAAAATACCCTGACGTAGTCTGTTACGATCGTCTAAAACCCATCAGACCAGTAGGACCTTCTTGATATCGCAGCCAGACTTTTGCATCTAACGTGTCATTAGAGTTAAGAAATTACTTTTTTCGCTTTGCTTGAAACCTTGAGACGTCAGCAAATCGGTGAAAAGCTAAGCGCATGTTTAAACGAAGAAGTTACGCGGCAATTAGTCAACTCGCCGCCAAAAGCAGGAAAATTATCGCGATTAGGGGACAAATACAGAAAAATTCCCGACAATTGACCAGGATCAAACAGCAACTCAAAACCGTCCTCGCGGAAAACGAGATCCGTTCTCTCCGACTTATCACCATCAGATTGTTCATAGTCTAGATCACATAACTCTGCTGTTGCCACACCTATTGGCATTGCAAGGCATAGGGTGTGCTCTGAATTTTCTAGAGAAATTTCAAAACGCGAAACCTCGCTCATTGGTAATTAGGTGATTAAATCAAAAGTCATAGCTTTGAAAGTTTGGCCAATTTCAGTAAAGTCAGCATTGTGGCCATCCAACCCTCATCCCCGTAAAATCTCCCCACTCGCGTCAAACGGTGCCTCTTTCAAAATCACCGCCTTGTGCGCCAGCCCCAGCACCATCACCTCGACCTCATCCCCCGCAACGGCACCCGATACAAACCCCAGCGCTAAGGATTGTCCAACGCTGTAGCCATAGGCCCCGGAGGTCACGCGCCCGACCCCTTTGCCGTCTCTAAAGATCGGTTCGCCCCCTGTTGCATCCGCGTTTGAAGCATAGGTCTGGGCGGCGTCCAGCGCGAGGATCACCATATGTTCGCGCGCGGGATTGCCCATTGTCTCAGCCACCGCTGCTTTGTTCAGGAAATCCTTGTCCATTTTGCAAAGACGATCCAGCCCAACCTCTTGGGGCCAGTATTCGGGCGAGTATTCGCGGCTCCATGACCCGTAGCCTTTTTCGATCCGCAAACTCATCAAAGCGCGGCTGCCAACAGGGCCTGCGCCGAACGCTTTACCTGTCTCGAGCAATGCGGCGTAAAGCCGGTCTTGATCTGCGGTTGCGCAGTGCAATTCCCAACCCAAATCACCAGTAAAGGAGACCCGCAGCGCCAGCACCTTAACCCCTGCCAGTTCGATCCATTTGGAGCGCATGAATGGGAAATCATCTGTCACAAAGGATGTGTTGGTCATACTTTGCAGCATTGCGCGGCTTTGGGGGCCCGCAACGTTGAATCCGCACATGGCTACAGTTTCAGAGGTGAAGGTTGTTCCTTTCGGCAATGGCACTTCGTTGAAGAAGCGTTTGTGATAGCGTTCCGCCATACCAGATCCGATGATCCAAAACTCGTCCTCAGCCAAACGTGTCACGGTGAAATCACCCGCGATGCCGCCACGTTTGCCGATCAATGGTGTCAGGCAGGACCGCCCGATGGATTTTGGCATCTTGTTGGCGAAAACGCTGTTCAACCAATCGGCCGCCCCTGCCCCTTTGCAGCGATATTTGGCGAAGTTCGAGATGTCGATGATGCCCGCCTTGGATCGTAGCATTTTGCATTCCTCGCCCACAGGGCTCCACCAGTTTTGGCGGGTGAACCCATTGGTGTCTTTGGTGTCTGGCGCATCAGCGAACCACAATGGGTGTTCCCAGCCAAAGTTCAGGCCCATAACAGCGCCCATGTCTTTTTGGCGCTGATACACGGGGCGTGTGCGCACGGCGCGCCCTGCACAACGTTCCTCGTTCGGGAAATGGATTTTGAACCGGTTGGCATATTGATCGCGTACCCGCTCTTTCGTGAAATGACTGCCCTTTACCCCATCCGTGGCCCAGCTGCCGAAACGCGCCAAGTCCCATGGGAACATGTCGTATTGCATTTCGCCCTCGATGATCCACTGCGCCACCATCAGGCCCATACCCCCTGATTGGCTAAAGCCTGGGATGATTCCATTGCAGCAAAAATAGCCCTTTTTCTCCGGCACGGGGCCAAGCAGGACATTGCTGTCTGGCGACCAGATCATCGGACCATTGATGACCCGTTTGACCCCTGCGGTGCCAACAACTGGGACCCGATCAATCGCGCGCAGCATATTTTCCTCGATCCGTTCCAGATCGTCATCAAACAGGTCATGGGCGAAATCCAGCGGCGTGCCATCTTCGGCCCAGAACTTCATGTTTTTTTCATAAGCTCCGACCAGCAGCCCCTGACCTTCTTGGCGCAGGTAATATTCGCCATCTCGGTCCGCCACAGATGGCAGGCGTTTGTCCATCGCCGCAATCTCAGGGATGGTTTCGGTTACGAAATACTGGTGCTCTGTGGGCTGCAAGGGCAAAGCAATACCCGCAAGGGCCGCCACTTCGCGCCCCCATAGGCCTGCGGCGTTGATCACCCAAGGTGTTGAGACATCGCCCTTTTCCGTATGTACAATCCATGTGCCATCTGGCTGTTGTTCTGTCCCAAGCACAGGATTGAACCGCATGATTTCAGCACCGTTTTGACGTGCACCTGTCGCGTAAGCCTGTGTCACCCCTGAAGGATCGACGTTGCCGCCATCCGGTTCCCACATGATACAACGGATGCCGTCAAAATCGACCAGCGGGTGCAAGCGCTCTGCCTCGTCGCGATCGACCTCATGGAAATTCATCCCATAGAGTTTTGCCTTGGCCGCTTGCAGACGCAGCTGGTGTTCGCGCTCAATCGTTTGGGCAAGGTACAAAGACCCCGGTTGGAACACGCCACAGCCTTGGCCCGTTTCCTGCTCAAGTTCCTTATAAAGTCCCATCGTATAGTGCTGAATACGACTAATATTGGTGCTGTCGTGCAGCCCGTGAATATTGGCGGCCGCGTGCCACGTAGAGCCAGAGGTAAGTTCATCACGTTCGATCAGAACAACGTCTTTCAAGCCCAATTTGGTGAGGTGATACAGGATCGAACATCCGATTACTCCACCACCTATTACGACTGCTTGTGCATGGGTACGCAAATGGACACCGCCCTGAAATTAGGTTTCGTTACCCTTGATCTTCGCAGCTTGAATATCGTTTGATTGCACCAAGGCGACAATATTTGTCGCTATTCGACCAGCCAGACTGGGCAGTGAAATCCAATCTGGATGTAACATCTCGCCAAGGAGTGCTCCCAATGAAGACCACAACACGTGTAGCAGTGATTGGAGGCGGCGTGGTTGGCGCGTCGGTATTGTACCATCTGACGAAATTAGGATGGTCGGATGTAGTGTTGTTGGAACGCTCTGAATTAACGTCTGGGTCCACTTGGCATGCGGCGGGTGGGTTTCACACGCTGAATAGCGACACCAATATGGCTGCTTTGCAGGGCTATACCATTAATCTTTACAGAGAGTTAGAAGAAATCACAGGCATGGCTTGTGGTCTGCACCATGTGGGCGGTGTGACGTTGGCGGACAATCAAGATCGCTTTGACATGCTGCTGACAGAACGCGCCAAGCACCGCTTTATGGGGCTTGAGACAGAAATTATCGGCCCAGAAGAGATCAAGGCGATCGCCCCTGTGACCAATATTGAGGGCATCATTGGCGGGCTTTATGATCCCCTCGATGGTCATTTGGACCCCTCGGGCACCACCCATGCCTATGCAAAAGCGGCCCGCATGGGCGGCGCGACGATTGAAACGCACACGATGGTTGTGGAAACCAATCAGCGCGCCGATGGCACATGGGATGTGGTGACGGAAAAGGGCACAATCCACGCGGAACATGTGGTTAATGCGGGTGGTTTGTGGGCGCGTGAAGTGGGCGCGATGGCGGATATTTACCTCCCACTGCACCCGATGGAACATCAATATATCGTGACCGAAGAGGTCCCGATGATCGTTGATATGATGAAAGACGGGATTGAACATCCCCATGTCATGGACCCCGCTGGCGAAAGCTATTTACGCCAAGAGGGTCAGGGCCTGTGCATTGGTTTTTATGAACAAACCTGTCGCCCGTGGGCCGTTAATGGCACCCCATGGTCCTTTGGTCAGGATCTGTTGCAAGACGATTTCGACAAGATCGAGGACAGCATCAATTTTGCCTATAGACGGTTCCCAGATTTGGAAAAAGCGGGTGTCAAAAACGTGATCCACGGCCCCTTCACCTTTGCCCCTGACGGCAATCCGCTTGTTGGTCCTGTTCCTGGTGTGCGCAACTATTGGTCTGCTTGTGGTGTGATGGCAGGCTTTAGCCAAGGTGGCGGCGTAGGCTTGATGTTGGCCCAGTGGATGGTTGAGGGCGAACCCGAACGCGATGTGATGGCTATGGATGTCGCCCGTTTTGGGGATTGGATTTCGCCCGGTTACACCCTGCCCAAGGTAATTGAGAACTATCAAAAACGCTTTTCCGTATCCTATCCGAACGAGGAACTGCCAGCTGCGCGCCCCAACCGTACAACGCCGATGTATGATATTTTCAGCAAAATGGGGGCGGTTTGGGGTCAGCAATTTGGCATGGAAGTGGTCAATTACTTTGCTGTTGGCGATGAGCCGACGTTTGAAACGCCGTCCTTCCGCCGCACTGATGCATTCGGGGCAACCGCGCGCGAAGTACGCGGTGTGCGCGACTCTGTGGGCATCAATGAGGTGCACAACTTTGGTAAATATCTGGTCAAAGGCGACGGCGCACGCGCATGGCTGGACCGCATTTTGGCGGGACGTATTCCCCAAGTTGGACGCCTAAGTTTGACCCCGATGCTTTCGCAAAAAGGTAAATTGATTGGTGACTTTACCGTGTCATGTTTGGCAGAGGATGAATTCCAATTAACCGCATCCTATGGATCGCAAGCCTATCATTGGCGCTGGTTCAAACAACATCAAGATGATGACGTAACCGTCGAAAATATAAGCGATGAACGCAATGGATTCCAAATCGCCGGGCCCAATGCGCGGGCTGTTTTGGCGGCCTGTACCCTAAGCGATATCAGTGAAATAAAGTTCATGGATGTGCGCCCGATGACCGTTGGGATGACCCAATGTTTGGTCCAGCGCGTCAGCTACACTGGTGATTTAGGGTACGAAATTTACTGTGATCCAATGGGGCAACGCAATCTGTGGAACACGCTTTGGGCTGAGGGCCGAAAGCACGGCATGGTTCCTTTTGGAATGCGGGCGATGATGTCTCTGCGCCTTGATAAATTCTTTGGCTCTTGGATGTCCGAATTTTCACCCGACTATACGGCTGCTGAAACTGGATTGGATCGTTTCATCAACTTTAGGAAAAACACGAACTTCATTGGTCGCCCCGTGGCTGAAGCAGAGCGTGCGAATGGGTCTACGCGTAAATTGGTCTCCTTTGAGGTCGAGGCGGTGGATGCTGATGTTCAGGGGTATGAGCCGATTTGGCTGGATGGCTCAGTCGTGGGCTTTTGTACCTCTGGCGGATTTTCCCATTTTGCGGGGAAATCGATTGCCCTTGGGTTCCTTCCCACGGATCGCATTACCGACGGGTTGGCCGTTGAGATTGAAATCTTGGGGCAAATGCGCCCGGCCCGTGTGATTGTGGAAACTTTATTTGATGCAGATGGTGCGCGAATGCGTGGTTAAGCGCGCGCGACCACGTTATGGTACTCAAATGACAATACCAATTCTACTTTTGGCAGCGGGTTCTGCGTCCCGTATGCGCGGCGGCGACAAACTGTTGGAAGACGTGCACGGCGCACCCTGCCTGCAAGTAATGGCAAAACGCGCTTTGGCGACGGGCCAACCGGTCTTGGTCACGTTGCCCAGCTCGGACCATCCCCGCGCGGCTTGTGTGACGGGGCTTGGAATAACGATGGTTGACGTGCCTGACGCTAACCTTGGAATGTCTCGTAGTTTGCAACGCGGTGTTCTGGCGCTGCCACAAAATTCTAAGGCAGTGATGATCCTGCCTGCGGATATGCCTGACATTGAAACGGCGGATATGAGCGCGATGATCGCGGCATTTGAAACGCTAAAACCAAAGGCCTTGCGCGCCGCGACACAAAGTGGTGAAGCGGGCCACCCCACTCTGATAGACGCACAGGTGTTCAAACAAATTCAATTACTTAAAGGCGAAAAAGGTGCCAATGGCATATTGTCCTCATTAGGTGAAAACTTGATATATCACCCCTTGCAAGGTGATCGCGCACGGCTGGATTTAGACACGCCAGAAGATTGGTTGGCATGGCGTGCAAGCGCAGCAGATCCGTTATAAGGATTTGCGACTGTCCAGTGTTGATGCTTCGCCTTGTTTCAACGATCGTCGCGCCGATCTGAAACCGCACTGACCTTGAGCCGTATATAGATCAGGGAATTGCATCAAGGTTTCAGTGCGTTGCACATCCTCAATATGGTGCAACGATAGTTCATCCGGTTCAAAGCTCTCGGCCCATGCGCTGTTGGCCACGACGATTTAATGATGATCAAACATCACGAAGATGTAGACAAACTGTCAAGAAACAATGGGCGTAAACCCACAAGATTGGTCAGAAATTTAGCGGCGATCTACACTTCAATTTTTCCGACCAATGCATTGGTCAAAGTGGAGGTGATCAAGGAACGCTGGTTCTGGCTGACAACCATATCACGAGTGGGCATGTTATCGGTCTAAGAATTATGAGGTCGTACCATTTAATTGGTACCCAAGGCCGGACTCGAACCGGCACTCCTGTTACAGAAGTGGATTTTGAATCCACCGCGTCTACCATTCCGCCACTTGGGCCTCATTAGCTTCCCTCTAACGTTCTCTTTGGACGGCGTAAAGTGCATATTTCGGCTCTTTTTAAGACCCTTTGACATTTATGCGTTTCCCACGGCATTACACCTTTAAAAATAAGTGTTCTGAGGGATCAATTTAAAATGTTAAAAAGACTTTACGCCTGGACTATTCGTATGGCCGAACACCCAAATGCATTGTGGGTTCTGGCATTAGTCGCATTTGTCGAAAGTTCTTTTTTTCCGATTCCTCCAGACGTCATCATGATTCCAATGATCTTGGCGCAGCCGCGTCGCGCATGGTTAATCGCGGGCGTCGCCTTAGCGGCTTCGGTCCTTGGTGGATTGTTGGGATACGCAATTGGCGCACTGGCGTTTGAAACGATCGGCGAACCGATCCTTGCCAGCCTTGGCAAAGCGGATTCTATGGCGGAGTTCAGCACACGCTTTAATGACATGGGCTTCTGGGCCATCCTCACCGCTGGTGTGACCCCCTTCCCTTATAAGGTCATCACAATCATGTCCGGCTGGACCGGAATGGCGTTGACGACGTTCATCATGACCTCAATATTGGCGCGCGCGTTACGTTTTTTTGTCGTCGCGGCCTTACTGCGCACCTTTGGCGCACCAATTCGTGATTTCATTGAGCTCCGTTTAGGCCTTATGTTCACATTATTCGTGGTGATATTAGTCGCCGGTTTTGCAGCGGTGAAGTTCCTATGACCCAGAAACAGTATTTTATAGCAGCGGCTCTTGGCTCTGCCGCATTGATGTTGGGGGCCCTCGCCTTTCAACATATTGGCGGCATGGCCCCTTGCAAGCTGTGTATCTGGCAACGTTACCCACACATGGTTGCCATTGCTTTGGGTACGCTTGCGCTAAGTTTTGAGAATGCATGGTTGCGCACTGGCATCATTTTAGCAGGTGCATCTTCTGCAGCAATCACAGCCGTCATTGGCGTTTATCATGCAGGTGTCGAACAGGGCATCTTTGAAGGTCCCACCAGTTGTACCTCAAGCGCAATCGACAACATGAGTGCGGATGATCTGTTGGCTCAGATCATGGCGGCCCCTTTGGTGCGCTGCGATGATATTCCATGGCAACTGGCAGGCATCAGCATGGCAGGTTGGAACGCCATCGTCTCAATTGCTCTCGGTGGTCTTTGGCTGATGGCCTTAAAACGCCGTTAAGTCGACTTGCGTGTTGTAAGCAGCAAACTGGTTTCACTGGCGACAATACCATCTAGCCTGCGAATGCGGGTCAAAACCTCGTCAAAGCTCTCGAGTGTGTCTGTTCCAACTTCAACGATCACATCCCAACGCCCATTCGTTGAGTGAACTGCCCTCAATTCGGGCATGCCATTGAGTTGGCGAATGATCTTGTCTGTTCCACGCCCCTCAATACCGATCATCATAAGGCCACGCACGGGATCACTTAATGTGTCCTGCCGCATCACAACGGTAAAACCAACGATCTCACCCTTTTGGCGCAGCCGCTCAATACGCCCTCTGACCGTAGTCCGCGAAACGCCCAATCGTGCCGCCAAATCAGACAGCGATGCACGCGCGTCATGGCGAAGGGCAGCAATTATGGCGACATCCGTTTCGTTCATAGTTTCGTCCATAATGTCTAATTAGGTTTCTTTATGGTCAATTTGATGACTGAAACGCAACCAATTCATTCATCATATTGCTCTCAAAGCTAAAATGGGACCAATAATGAACACACATGATATCACGCTCATCGGCGCCCCGCTGGATTGTGGCAAGCAACGCGCTGGATGCCTTATGGGTCCAGATGCGTACCGCACGGCCGGTTTACCGGAGGCATTGCGCGAATTAGGCCATTGCGTCCAAGACGCAGGTAATGTCACGCCTAATGCGCACAAGTCCGCGCCGTCTGACACTATATACGCCCTTCTCGAAAACATCGCATGGACCGAAGCACTCGCCGACGCTGCACAATCCGCAATGAACGGCAGTGTTCCTATCTTTATGGGTGGGGATCACGCCCTATCGCTTGGCACCGTTTTGGGCGTTGCACGCCATGCGGCACAAGTCGACCGGCCATTATTCATCCTGTGGCTCGATGCACATACGGATTTCCACACCCCCCACACCACCAGTTCTGGCAACCTGCACGGCACCCCCGTTGGCTATTTGTCAGGGCGCGACGGGTTCGATGGGTTTCCAACATTTAAACACCCTGTGCCGCATGATAACATCTGCCTCATTGGTCTGCGGTCCGTGGATCAGGCTGAACGAGAGGATATGCAGGACACAGCCATCCGCGGTTATGACATGCGTGCAATTGATGAAGGAGGGATTGCAAAGCCATTGGCCCACTTCCTTGCAGATGTGAAGGCCGCAAACGGCTTGCTACATGTCTCGTTGGATGTTGATTTCCTTGATCCATCCGTGGCCCCAGCCGTTGGTACAACGGTTCCTGGCGGAGCCACTGTGCGTGAAGCCCATTTGGTGATGGAAATTCTGCACGACAGCGCGTTGATGACATCACTGGATTTGGTCGAGCTAAACCCGTTCCTCGATGAACGCGGTCGTACTGCACAATTAATGGTTGAACTGACCGCTTCTGCCATGGGGCGAAAAGTGTTTGACCGCCCTACCCGCGCTTTTGATTAAGGACACTAATATGATTAACCTAAACCCCTCCGAAAACGCACTGGTCCCATTTGTTTCTGTCGACCACATGATGAAACTGATCCACCACATTGGGCTGCATGACATGCTGAAAAGCATTGCTGGCTATGTTGAGGCAGATTTTAAACGCTGGGAGAGCTTTGATAAGACACCACGCGTCGGCAGCCACACTGATGATGGTGTCATGGAGTTGATGCCAACGTCAGATGGACTTGATTACGGCTTTAAATACGTCAACTGCCACCCCAAGAACACCGAAGAAGGGTTGCAAACCGTTGTGGCCTTTGGATTGTTGGCGGATGTGGCCAGTGGTTATCCTGTGTTGTTGACAGAGATGACCTTGCTCACTGCCCTGCGCACAGCGGCGACGTCGGCTGTTGTGGCAAAGTTATTGGCCCCAAAGAGCGCACGCGTCATGGCCATGATCGGCAATGGGGCACAGTCCGAATTTCAGGCAACTGCCATGCAAGCCATCGTCGGGATTGATGAGGTGCGATTGTATGACATTGATGCTGCCGCCACAGCCAAGTGTGCGGCGAACCTGCAAGGTACTGAGATGAAAATTGTCGTCTGCAAAACCGGTCAAGAGGCCATCGAGGGTGCTCATATCATCACCACATGCACCGCTGACAAGGCATATGCCACGATCCTCACCGACAACATGGTCGGCGCGGGTGTTCACATCAACGCGATTGGTGGCGATTGTCCGGGCAAAACAGAACTGGCCGAAGCGATCCTGCATCGTTCAGACATATTTGTGGAATATTCCGAACAGACACGGATTGAAGGCGAAATTCAGCAATTGGCTCCAGATCATCCGGTCACTGAACTATGGCAGGTAATGACGGGGCAGGCAGATGGCCGCACATCAGAGGCACAGATCACTCTGTTCGACAGTGTAGGCTTCGCAATCGAGGACTTTAGCGCACTGCGCTATGTGCGCGATCAGATCAAGGCGACCAAATTGTTCCATCCGCTTGATCTGCTGGCAGATCCAGAAGACCCACGCGACTTGTTTGGGATGTTGCAACGGGCTGGCTAATTACTCCTCTAGCTCGGCATCCCAATACAAAAAGTCCATCCAACTATCGTGAAGATGGTTGGGTGGGAATTTGCGGCCCATGTTGCGCAATTCCTCCGCAGCAGGTTGGCGCGGTGGTTTCCTCAGGTTCATTCCAGTGTGGTGAAGCGATTTGCAGCCTTTACGCAGATTGCACGGGCTACACGCCGCCACCACGTTTTGCCAGCTGGTCACACCGCCAGAGGCACGTGGAACGACGTGGTCAAAGGTAAGTTCACCGCTTTTTCCACAGTACTGGCATCTGAATTCATCCCTCAAAAATAAATTAAAGCGCGTGAAGCCCACGCGTTTTTGAGGTTTCACATAATCTTTTAAGACAACAACAGACGGTATTTTGATCACCGTGCTTGGGGAATGGACCACGTCATCGTATTCCGCCACAATATCGACCCTATCCAGCCACGCGGCTTTGACCGCGTCCTGCCATGTCCATAAAGACAAAGGATAATAACTGAGTGGTCGATAATCTGCATTTAGCACCAACGCGGGATGTTTACTCATCGCGCTGGGGCCGCGCACCAAGTCGGCGCGAAAATCGGTGTTAAGAGTACTGCCTAAGTCATTGGCCATATTGCGCGCCATCCTTACCCATACTGTGTTTAACAGCATTCTCGAAGACGGATCCCTGATCCTGCACCAATGACTATATATTGTGGTCGACAGCTTGCAACCCCAAGCTGGCCCACAACATCTCGTCTATGAATTACGCTAAGTATGTAACGCTATGGTGGCGGATCAGAGCCCTAGTTTGTCACGCATAAAGGCTAATGAAACAGACAGGCCATCAGGTGCGATCCCGTGGGCGGTGCCCTGCATCACGTGGGCAAAGACATCTTTCCATCCCGCTTCTTGCAAGGCTTCGGCTGCCAATTGCAGGGATTGAGGTGGCACCACATCGTCTTGATCGCCGTGGACCAATAAGATTGGTGAACGGCCCACAACTTCGTCAGCCAACAAATCTGGACGCAACAAACGCCCTGCAATGGCAACAACGCCCGCAAGTTCGTCTTCGCGGCGTGGCGCAATGTGCAGGCTCATCATCGCCCCTTGGGAGAAGCCGAACAGAACGACCTGTTCAGGAAGAACATCTTCATCAACCATCAATGCATCCAAGAAGGAATTGAAATCTTCAACGGCAGCGTCCATGCCGCGCTCGGATTCTTCTTCGGATGATCCGTCGATGTATGGGATCGGGAACCATTGGTACCCGTTTGGCATACCAGGGATCATTTCAGGAGCATCAGGTGCGATAAACAAGGTATCTGGAAGGTGCTCGCTCAGTGGATCAGCCAAGCCCAAAAGGTCTGCGCCGTTGGCTCCATAGCCGTGCAAAAAAACAACAACGGATCGTGTTTCGCCCGAAACCGGCTCGCGCCGCTGTCCATTCAATACTCGTGTCATCAGATACCTTTCCTGTCCTTTGCAATGTGGTAGTACGCAAACAACAACCGCGCTGCAACCGACCGCCATGGCGTCCAGCCCAGCGACATCTGCCGCAGCTCTTTTTCCTTTGGTCGTTCCGTCAACCCATAGAGATCTTGGGCGGCAACTTGCAGCGCTAAATCACCTGGCGCAAACACATCGCAGCGCCCGAGTGAGAACATCGTATAGATTTCGGCCGTCCAAATCCCAATGCCTTTTACAGCGGTAAGGGTCATCACGACCTCAGCATCTGGCGCATTACGCAATGCGTTAAAGTCAATCTGCACCTCAGCGAGTGCTTGGGAATAAGCAATTTTCTGGCGGCTTAGCCCCGCGTCGCGCAGTCCCTCTTCACCCGCGGTTAGAACTGCGGATTCAGTCGTTAGACCTGCATCTTCCATCCGTTTCCAGATTGCGGCGGCAGAGGCGACCGACACTTGTTGTGAAATGATCGCACTAAGTAATTGGGCAAAGCCATCGGGTCTGCGCCGCAACGGTAGTGGCCCCGTTTGGGACAAGGCATAGGCAAGGCGTTCGTCATGATCCGCAAGCCAAGCAGCGCCTTCAGCAACATCCGCGTCTGTTTCAATGATTCGCATAATCAGCCACCCGCTTTGCGACATCCAAGATTGTTGCTGTTTGGAATTGGGGCACGCCCACATCAGTTTTTTGGATCATAATAACCTTTATCCCAAGGTTGCCAGCAGCATCGACCTTGCTGCGTCCCTGAACGCTGCCTGAATTACGCAGAATCAGGAAATCCACCTTAAGAGTATGAAAGGTTTGCATTTCGGCCGTTACCGAAAACGGTCCTGAACCGAACACATATGCGCCATTATCTAAGGGAAAGGCACGCTCATGTTGTTCTAGCTGGCGGCACATGACGTAGGCATCAGCGCGTTCCTTAAACGCATGAACGCTGCCCCGCCCTGTTGCAAGAAACACGCGCGCGGCCCTCGGGACGGCAGCCACAGCCTCTTTCATAGAGGCAACGTTAATCCAGTCTTCATTTTGCTTGGGCGTCCATTCTTCGCGTGTGACGCGCAGATAAGGCAGTTCCAAACCGCGTGCGATGGTGCCAAAGCGGGCCTCAAACGGATGGGCGGCATCCACCACCATGTCAAAACGCTCAACCGCTATGTACCTGGCGAAATTTGCATCGGTTTGAAATATACCGTCATATATTTTTACAGGTGGCTCGGCGCGGGCAACGGCGCGCCCCTCGGTCACACAAATTACCTCATGCCCTTCAATTACAGAAAGTTCACGCGCCAACGCGACGCTTTCCCCCATTCCCGCAATCAATAGCAGCTTCATTATTTTACCTAGCGTTAGATCGCAGCCCTATTGCCGATGCCCAACCTAAGGGCTATCGCGGTTTCATGACAGATTTAAATTCAGATCCCGTTTCACACAAACGTGCTGTTCGCAACGTCACCGTTTTGGTTTTGGCACAAGCAATTTTGGGCGCGCAGATGCCGCTCATTTTCACAATTGGTGGCTTGGCAGGACAATCGCTGGCCTCGAACGTTTGCTTTGCGACCTTGCCAATTTCGATGATCGTGCTGGGATCAATGCTGTCTGCCACGCCTGTTTCAGCAATCATGCAAAACTATGGCCGTCGCGTTGGCTTTTGGCTGGGCACCTTAGGTGGTGCGCTGGGGGCCGCCGTTTGTGCCTATGCATTACACGCCAGCAGCTTCCAATTATTCTTGTTGGGGAGTTTCTTCACCGGCGTATACATGTCTGCACAGGGCTTTTATCGCTTTGCTGCGGCAGATTCTGCATCCGATGCGTTTCGTCCCAAGGCAATTTCATACGTTATGGCAGGTGGGCTTGTTGCTGCCGTGCTTGGCCCACAATTGTTTAAAGTAACCTCTGACGCGATGGTGGTCCCTTTCCTTGGAACTTATTTGGCGGTGATCGTCATAAATGTCATCGGATCAGCCCTGTTTCTATTCGTCGATATGCCCAAACCTGAGGCACCGACTGCTAACACACCAAAAGGACGCACCCGTTGGGAGCTGATCACAACGCCGCGCATCGCAGTTGCAGTGATCTGCGCAATGGTCTCTTACGCCTTGATGAACTTGGTAATGACATCAACGCCTTTGGCTGTTGTAGGCTGTGGATTCACCAAGGGTACAGCCGCGGATGTGGTCACAGGTCATGTTTTGGCTATGTTCATCCCCTCCTTCTTTACCGGTCACCTGATCGCTAGCTTTGGCGTTGAAAAGATCATGGGGCTGGGCATTGCAATCCTCGGCAGTGCTGGCATCGTTGCGCTGAGCGGTGTGGCCCTGCCCAACTTCTTTATCGCATTAATATTGCTGGGTATTGGTTGGAACTTTGGCTTTATCGGAGCCACATCCATGCTGGCTGGCGCACATACAGTTCACGAACGTGGACGCATGCAGGGCCTGAATGATCTGTTAGTCTTTGGCGGCGTCACAATTGCATCGCTTGCCTCAGGCGGGTTGATGAATTGTTCCGGTGGCAGCGCGGTTCAAGGCTGGTCTGCGGTGAACTATGCGATGGCACCGTTCTTACTCCTCGCAGCTGCTGCTTTGATCTGGCTGGTGATGCGGCCTGAAGAAAAGCCCGCGTCCTAAGATAAGTTACCAGCGCCCCGTGAAGGCAGCCCAAGCAAGGTTGCCCTTAACGGGGCGTATCGCCCCCTCTGCCACGATATAAGGATCCGCAATAACTTGTTGCAGCACCTTTTGCGCAGATAGCGCTGACCACAATGCAGGACGTGATGCCTTGGACACGGCGCTGCGCGATTTGCGCGCCTTGGTAAGGCGGTCAAGGCCAGATTGCGCCAGCTCTTGGATCGCTTCAACGCGTCCATCGACCATTGGAATGCGTTTTTCTTCTTCAAGCTTTGGTACCGCTTGGAACCATGCGGCCAAGCCAGCCGCACAAGCCACATCGCGCACAACGCCTTCGTCACATTCGCCCAAACGTCTTGCTGTGGCGACCATAAGGTGCCCTGCTGTTTGATCTATATAACGGTCGAAGTGTTTAGCATCTTCAAAGGCATCTTTATATATATCCCAACGCCTTATCGCTACCAGTTGATCCAACATCTTGGCATCGCCGGGCGTGAGAATTTGTGACAAGGGTGTGGCCACCTCATGTCTGCGCGGTGCTTTGCCCAGACTGATTTCTTCCAAAAGATCGCGCCACCATTGCAAACGCATCTCGGCGATCATCGCCTCTTTGGTCACCCAAGGCGCACGTGCCACTTCGACGTTCAGTGCATAAAGCGTAAACATCACAGGACGCGCAGCCAATGGGGCCGCCATCACAGTGCGAAATCGATCCGGATCGCCCCGCTGAACCAAGCCAGCACAGGCTACTATATAATCGTTAAATTCCACTGAGTTCCTCTTTGATCGCGGCAAGCGTTTCATCCGCATCCACAATCGCAAGATGAATTATGCAAAGTACCACCAGATAGCGCCCCTTGCCAGTCACAGATGTCATCAAAGGCTAATATTGTGCCGCGACAAATGATTCATCCGCGGACCCAGTGATGACAGCGAACGCTGGAAGTGCAGCAATATCGCGCAAATAGTCGCAGCGCAGCGCAAAGTCAGCGTTCAAACTATAACTATATCGCGTAGTGGCAGTGTCACCCAAAGATCCGTCTAAAACCTGCTTTGGCATACTGAATTGGATCACACCAAGATGGTTCCTGACCGTTATGCGGAAAGTATTCAAGATCGACAGCCCAATCAGGCGTCGCATATGTACATGTGCCCATCTTACTGAATTTTTGCGGGTTGTGGGCGCGTTGTGTTTTAGAAATGGGGCCAAAAGCACAGCGTGATCAATTATTTCACCGTGTTCCCCGCCGGCAAAGCGCACCACAAGTCCGCCACTAGAAGAGTGACCAAGCACGACAACCTTTTGATTGGGCTGAGCGGTCGCTTTGATCAGATCCGCCAGATCATCCTCAAACTGGTTAATGTAATCAATGTCACCGCGTCTATGTGGAGACACGTCGTGTCGACGCAAATCTTGGACCACGACATCTGCTTGCGTCGACAATTCTTTGGCCAACCCGTGGAACTGCATCCCATGCCAGCCAGAACCGTGCACCATGATCAACAAAGGCTTATCGACACCTCCTGCACCATACCGGCGCACCGCGATGGTATTTCCATCACGCATCGTGACGGGTTGAGTTTCAGGTAGGTCGCTTAAATCTTGGCCCAGTGCCGTGTCAAAATCCAAGCTATCGATTGGCGGTAGCTTTTTAATCCGGTAAGTGACAACCAAGAGGACAAGAACCTCAAAGGTGATTAAGACAGAGATAGCAATCATTGTAAGAATCTTTTTCACCATCATTCTTCCAACCCAAAATATCATGTACAGAAACGTCCAAAACTTTGGCAAGGTTCAGCGCCAGTATGGTTGAGGGCACAAAGACTTTGTTCTCAATTGTGTTTATCGTTTTACGTGACACACCTGCGGCACTCGCAAGTTCAGCTTGGGTTAACCCTTTAATCTTACGCAGCTCTTTCAGAGAGTTGTGGAGCCCAATCATGACATGCGTCATTCATAAAATGAGAGCAGCAATAAGTAGGCTGCGCCTGTGAGGGTGCCCATCGCGGCGAAGGCCGTGTTCCATTCAAGGCCCGTCGTCATGATAATTACTGCGAATACGGGATATAGACCTAAGAAAAGCCAATAAGCGTGTCGCTGTACGCGGTGCCTGATCAAAGTGTACATCTCACCCGTCGCCATGCAGCGCAACGCTGGGTCTGCCATTGCGAAAGCTACAAAGGTACTGATTCCAGCAAACACACCCATTGCCGTTGGTACAAACCACCAAATCGGTTGTGGCGTGTTCTGCGTAACAGCCAAGATGGCGTAAAGCAGACAACTTAACCCCGTTAATCCCAACAGGATTGTGTGAACTTTTGAAATATTTGTATCTTATGGTGCCATGTCTTACGCGCCTAATGTGACCTATGAGTTACACCAGGGGCGTACAAATGTAACGTCAAGGATACTTATTGATGGATGTATCGCGCAAAATTTTCCAACGGATACCATCAAGCAACGCCTCAAACGATGCGTCGACTATGTTAGCACTTACACCAACTGTGGACCAACGGATGCCCTGCCCGTCCTCGTAATCGATGATCACGCGAGTCACGGCTTCGACCCCGCCTTGAGTAATACGCACTTTGAAATCGACAAGGTGCATGTCGTCAATCATTGATTGATACGGGCCAAGGTCTTTAGCCAATGCCTTTGACAATGCATTCACAGGACCACGATCACCGCCGGTTTCATCCATGGATTCACTGACGGACAGCTTTTTCTCGCCGTTCACCTTAACAACAACCACGGCCTCAGACAGACTAACCATCTGATCACGTTTGTTTTTGCGGCGTTCGACTGTCACGCGGTAGCGTTTTACCTCGAACAGGTCTGGCATCAAGCCCAGTTCATCGCGCGCCAACAGCTCAAAACTGGCTTGCGCGGTGTCATAGGAATACCCATCGGATTCCCGCACCTTAATACGGTCCAAAATACGACCCAATGCAGGGTCTTTTGGCGCGACTTCGATCCCTGCAGACTCTAAGCGACGGCGCAGATTAGATTGCCCCGCTTGGTTCGACATCGGGATCACGCGCTCATTGCCAACCAATGACGGCTCGATGTGTTCATAAGTTGTTGGGTCTTTCAGAATTGCACTGGCGTGCAGCCCCGCCTTGTGCGCGAAAGCCGATGAACCGACAAAAGCCGCCTGTTTTTGCGGAACGCGGTTCAGGATTTCGTCCAACATACGGCTGGTGCGGGATATGTTTTGCAATGCATCCGCAGGCACGCCTGTTTCAAATTTGCTGGCGTATGGTTCTTTCAATAACAGGATCGGGATCAGGGTCACAAGATTGGCATTCCCACACCGCTCCCCCAGCCCGTTCAACGTCCCTTGAATTTGGCGCGCACCTGCGTCCAAAGCCGCCAAAGAGCAGGCCACGGCGTTTTCGGTGTCGTTGTGGGTGTGAATACCCAAGTGGTCGCCCGGAATACCCGCTGCAATCACTTCTGCGGTGATACGGCCCACATCAGCGGGCAAAGTGCCACCGTTGGTGTCGCACAGCGCGATCCAGCGTGCGCCATTGTCATAGGCGGCTTTGATGGCCTCCAGCGCGTATGCTGGGTTGGCCTTAAAGCCGTCAAAGAAGTGTTCCGCGTCAAAGATCGCCTCGCGCCGCTGTGCCTTGAGGTAGGCAAAGCTGCGGGCGATGTTGTCGGTGTTTTCATCCAGCTCGATGCCCAGTGCGGTTTTGACGTGAAATTCGTGGGTTTTACCAACCAGACAGACCGCAGCCGTGTTGGCATTGATCACCGCAGCCAGCACATCGTCGTTTTCCGCCGAGATACCTTTGCGTTTGGTCATTCCAAACGCGGTCATGGTCGCCCGCGTCTTTGGAGCCTCGTCAAAAAACGCGCTGTCGGTTGGATTTGCACCCGGCCATCCACCCTCAATATAGTCGATGCCCAGCGCATCAAGGGCCTGCGCGATCCGAAGCTTTTCACTGGTTGAAAATTGCACGCCTTGGGTTTGCTGCCCATCGCGTAAAGTGGTGTCGAAAAGGTATAGGCGTTCTTTGTTCATTTGAGAGTCTCCAACACGCTTGGGTCAAAGTCTGGACCTTGGGCCCAGCTGGCTTCACCCGCAATGTCTGTCACTTGGACACCAGCGGCATTAAGCAAATCACGCAGACGATCCGCTTCGCCCCAGTTTTTATCAGCACGTGCCGTGCTGCGCTCAACTAACAGACGATCAATCACAGAGGCAATCCAACCGGCCAGATTATCCCCTTCAGAGGCAGAGGCTTCAACCACGCTCCAATCAGACACAAGGCCCAAGGTCTCTAGCCCATGCGCAAACGTTGCAAGGGCTTCGGCGGTGCGGCCCTTAGACAGAACATGCAATCGTGCCAGTGCGCCCGGTGTGTTCAGATCATTGCCTAGAACACCCATTAGTTCAGCATCCGCTTTCCAGTCCCCAGCAGCCTTTAGTATCTCTACTGTCTTGGCGGAGTACCCGTGTTTTTGCAGAACAGACATCCAATCAATAAGTGTCTTCTCTGCTTCCTTACGCTTGGTCTCTGTCCAGTCCATAGGTTTGCGGTAATGCGTGGATAGCATCACAAGACGAATGACCTCTCCCGATACCCCCTGATCCAATAGATCACGGACTGTAAAGAAGTTACCTAAGCTCTTGGACATCTTCTTGCCCTCTACCTGTAGCATCTCATTGTGTAACCATACGTTGGCGAAATCGTGCCCTGCGCATTTTGACTGTGCGATCTCGTTCTCATGGTGTGGGAAGGTGAGGTCATTCCCTCCTCCGTGAATATCAAACTGTGCGCCAAGTAGGTCATGGGCCATGGCAGAGCATTCAATATGCCAGCCCGGACGTCCACGGCCCCATGGGCTATCCCACCCGGGGATATCTGCGCCTGAGGGCTTCCATAGGACGAAATCCATTGGATCTCGTTTATACGGGGCTATCTCTACACGTGCCCCCGCAATCATATCATCTACGGAACGGCCAGAGAGTGATCCGTACTCTGCGTAACTAGAGACAGAGAACAACACGTGCCCCTCAGCCGCATAGGCGTGTCCCTTCGCAATCAGGTCTTCGATCATAGCAACCATAGGCGCGATGTACTCGGTGGCACGTGGCATGTGGTCAGGTTCGATCGCCCCCACTGCCCCCATGTCATCAAGGAACCACTGGATCGTCTCATCCGTTATATCACCAATGCTACGGCCGCTTTCAGCTGCGCGTGCGTTGATCTTGTCATCCACATCCGTGAAGTTGCGCACGTAGGTGACTTGTTTGTCCCCATACACATGACGCAGCAATCGGTTGAGCACATCAAACACAATCACAGGACGCGCGTTCCCAAGGTGGGCGCGGTCATATACCGTGGGCCCGCAAACATACATCCGCACGTTTTTGTCATCAATGGGCGTGAACTGCTGCCCTTTGGTCCGTGTCTTTGTGTTGTATAGATAAATGTCAGTCATGGTGTACGTCCTTGCGCAAGTCAGCGCAGGCTTAACAATTCTAGTCTGAAGATGAAATGACAGAAAGCCCCGCTAGAATGGTTCAGCAGGTAATGCAGCAAATAATAATGAATGAGCGTTGTGTCATGACAGATTATTAGCCTTTGAAGGCGCGCTAGGTCAAGTATTTGGGAAGGTCTACATCTGTTAAACCGCCCATGGCTGCAGTGTAGTTGGGGCGAATGCAGCAAGATAGCTTCGCGTTCAGATTGACAGTCCTGAGGTATTCCAAGAGTGTCCGTTTTCAAGATATTGGAGACTGAGATGGCTTTACCCGAAAAAATGTCTGGTGTTGCTCTTATTGGCATCGGTGGTCCCGAAATGCTTGAATGGCGCGATGACCTGACTGTACCTGCCCCCTCTGAAAACGATGTAATTGTCAGGGTCAAAGCCGCGGGGGTCAACAATACGGACATTAATACGCGCAATGGGTGGTATTCGAAGGGTGATTCATCTCCTGATGATGCAGCATGGACCGGCTCCCCCCTTACATTCCCACGCATTCAAGGCGCAGATGTTTGCGGCGAAATTGTTGCTGTAGGCACCGCAGTTGATCCTGCCCGCATTGGCGAACGCATATTAATCGAACCATGCCTTCGTGAGGTGAATGGCAAAATGCTAGAGACGGCTTGGTACTTCGGGTCTGAGTGTGACGGTGGCTTTGCTCAGTATACTCGAATTGCTAACCAATACGCGCACGCAATCGATTGCGAACTGACCGACACTGAATTGGCATCCTTCCCTTGTTCGTACTCTACAGCCGAAAATATGCTGACACGTGCCAACCTGCGCGAGGGTGAGACAGTATTGGTAACTGGCGCATCGGGTGGTGTCGGATCCGCAACTGTACAGTTGGCGCAAGCGCGGGGTGCAAAGGTGATTGCAGTTACCAGCGCTTCCAAGGCGAAGGCCCTCTTAGAATTGGGTGCACTGAAAACCATCGATCGAGGTGATGAACTAATTGCTGCTATCGGAGCAAATAGCGTTGATGTCGTCATTGACTTGGTCGCTGGCCCCCAGTGGCCTGCATTGCTTGATGTATTGCGCCCTCATGGGCGGTACGCTGTAGCTGGTGCAATCGCTGGTCCGATCGTTGAACTGGATGTACGCACCCTCTACCTTAAAGACCTCAGCTTTTTTGGCTGCACGATCCTTGAGCCACAAGTGTTCAAGAACCTTGTAAAGCGGATCGAGTGCAAAGAAATTGCGCCTCTGGTCGCTGAGACCTATCCGCTGCGCGACATCGCAAAGGCACAAAGTGCTTTTAGCGAAAAAGGACATATAGGTAAGATCGTTCTTGAACTCGATTAAAGACAATCAGCGGGCCATGTAAATTTATGCATCTGGCCCCTATCGCTGTCTTTCCCCGTACAGAGCGAATTGACAATATCGCGCGGCTCTGTCCCCCTGTGTCGAACGCCACGCTTACAGGATGACACCTTATGAAACTCTCCCAACGTATCTCTGATCTACTGGGGCATGGTTCTGACGGTTGGGAGGTGTTCATCAAAGCCCGTGAGATGATTAAAGGCGGTATTGATGTGGTTGAGCTCACTATTGGTGAACACGACATCCGCACCGCTGCGTCTATTTTACAAAATATGCACAAGACTGCGATGGGTGGGCATACCGGCTATGCTTCAGTCCCTGGCACAGATGCATTGCGCCAGACTGTGGCCAAACGTGTCCAAGAGCGTACTGGCGTCCTTACAGGTCCTGAGAACGTGTTGATCACCCCCGGGGGACAAGCCGCATTGTTTGCCGCGCACATGGTCGTATGTGACGCGGGTGATACCGCACTTTATCTTGATCCGTTCTATGCTACCTACCCCGGAACGTTGCGCGGTGTAGGTGCGATGCCAAAGGCAATCCAGACGCGAGCAGAGGATGCATTTCAACCCCACGCAGACGATATCGATGCCTGTGCAGCGGGTGCTAAGTCACTGCTGATCAACACACCTAACAATCCGACAGGTACAGTCTATTCGCTTGAGACGCTGGAAGGCATCGCAGATGTCTGCAAGGCGCATGATTTGTGGCTGATCTCTGATGAAGTCTATGACACTCAAGTATGGGATGGTGAACACATCAGCCCGCGCGCATTGCCCGACATGGCACAACGCACTTTAGTTGTGGGCTCGATGTCCAAATCCCACGCCATGACGGGATCGCGGTGTGGATGGGTCGTTGGACCAGCTGAAGTGATCGAAAGCCTGATCAACTTTGCCACACACACCACATATGGCGTTGCTGGTTTTATTCAGGACGCCAGCGAATTTGCCCTAAACCAAGGGCCTGCGTTTGAGGAAGACATTGCTGCGCCTTTCCGCCGCCGCCGCGCGCTCGGCCAAGAAATCCTAGAGCACCAAAGCACCGTTGGGCTGATCCCGGCACAGGGTGCAATGTATATGATGCTGGATATTCGCGCGACTGGAATGAGTGGTGAAGCCTTTGCCTATGCATTGCTAGAGGCGCACCATATTGCTGTTATGCCCGGAGAAAGTTTTGGCACGGCAGCAGCAGGCCATATCCGGGTGGCGATGACCATTGAGGATGGTGCGTTTGTGCAGGCGCTCGAAACCCTATGCGAGTTTGCGGACACTTTGGTCGTTTAAAAATTAAGTGATGCGACATTTTTGTTTGCCATAATTGTTTGCTTCTTTCCAATGGCCAGCACCGCACAGCCCTATCCTTCGCCAATCTCGCCGCATGTAAACGATTTTGCCCAATTACTCGATGCGGAGGGTTTGGCAGAGGTACGCGGCATGCTGAAATCGTTGAAGCCCGATACAGGCATTCAAATGACAATTATCACGTTGGGAAGCCAAGCGCCTTATGCGCCGGACGAAACATTAGAAGAGTTCGCCACCAATCTGTTCAACAAATGGGGCATTGGGGATGCAGCGCGCAATGACGGCATATTGGTCTTGGTCCTACCAGATAACCGCGCCATGCGGATTGAACTGGGTGCTGGATACGACGCAAGTTGGAACGCAGAGGCTGGTCGGGCCATTGACCGCAGTTATTTGCCATCTTTTCGCAGCGATAAATACGCACTTGGGATCAAAGACGGTGTAGCGGATACAATCGCCCTGCCGGCCCGTCCCTATGCAGAGAGGCAACCTGCCCCAAAATCAACCGACAGCCCGCTGGTATTCATTGTTGGTCTTTTCGCGGCTACTGTATTCACCTTAAGCCGCTGACTGGGTGATAAGACCACCAAACTGCGCAAGTGCCCATCCTGTATGGATCGCCGTGCTTTACGGATCGGACGAAAGACCACCCGCAATGCCAGCAGCTACGCCGAAGTATCGTGGCGCAAAACGTTACACTGTAGCCGTTGCGACCATTCTGCAAGCTCAAACTACGTGATCAACCGCCGCTCTGTTTCCAAAAACCGCAGATTTGGTGGTGGGTGCTCTAGCGGTGGCGGTGCATCTGAACGCTGGTGAAATAGGGGGGGGGCGCAGTTGCACCTCTGCTAAATTGATCCAAATTACAAACGGAACGATATGCGCAAAGGCCGGTGTCGCGTGTCGCGGTCACGACTGGGGCTACAAATGTCACTAAAAGTTTCATTTCAAGATCCTGCTCATAATTCACCTTACCACCGACTTATTCAGCAGCGCCGGCCTGTAGAGACTGATCCATCTGCCTGTGCAAAACCGTTGCTCTAAACAAATTGAATTTCAGCATTCCAGCGCCAAAATCATCAAACAACTTGTGCACTTTCACACCGCACCGATCTCCACAAAAATTGAATAGTATTTACAGTAATTCTCCCCGCGGATGATGCAAAAGCGACATAGGTCGCAAACAAGCTCGACAGAGCACATCTGTTCGCCGCAAAATTCACTCAAGGAACGTTTGGGAGGACGCCAATGCAGGAACCGTTCTGCAAAATTGATTTGGTTGTGCGCACTATAGGCGCAGAACGTGGTCGTGCGGCGCGGGGGCGACCTACTTTGAATTGATCAAACGCCATTTAAAATCAATTCGAGCCTCTACCCAAAAGGATACATCCCATGAACGACGAAACCCCATCACGTAGCGCTGGGCGCAGCGGTGGCCGCGCCGCGCGCCGCGCAGCCCGCGCTGCACCTTTAGCAGCAAATATGCGCCCTATTCGCCCCGGTATGGACGGTGGACACTATAATCCCCTCACAGATATCGATGTGCAGAACATTCACGAAGCAGCACTAACCGCCCTTGAAACCATCGGGCTGGCGGATGCACCGCCCTCCGGTGTGGCTTACCTAACAAGTGTTGGTGCCATTGAGGGCGAAGACGGCCGCATCCGTTTCCCTCGTGCCTTGATTGAGGACACAATCGCTAAAGCCAACCGTTCGATGACATTGCACAGTCGTGACGGCCTTACCGATTTGGATCTGGGCGGCAGCCGCGTTCATTACGGTACTGCGGGTGCTGCAGTTCATTTGGTAGACGTTCATGGCCGGCATTATCGTGAGTCCACTATCCAAGACCTGCATGACGCGGCGCATATCTGTGATACCTTAGATAATATCCATTTTTGCCAGCGACCGATGGTTGCGCGTGACATTACCGACAACTGTGAAATGGAATACAACAGTGTCTTTGCTACCTGCACTGGAACGACCAAACACATTGGCATTTCCTTTTCCGAACCAGAGTTCGTGGCACCCGCAATTGAAATGCTGCACATGATTGCAGGGGGCGAGGACAAATGGCGCGAGCGTCCGTTCATGTCCAATTCCAATTGTTTTGTTGTGCCACCAATGAAGTTCGCAACCGAATCCTGCCAAGTTATGGAAGAATGCATCAAGGCTGGCATGCCTGTTCTGCTGCTATCTGCAGGTATGTCTGGTGCCACAGCTCCCTCCACAATTGCGGGCGCGATCGTACAAGCGGTAGCTGAATGTTTGGCAGGCTTGGTCTATGTGAACGCAGTAAAACCATGCGCGCCAGCGATCTTTGGCACATGGCCCTTCGGACTGGATTTGCGCACAGGTGCTATGTCTATCGGTTCTGGCGAACAGGCATTGCTGACTGCGGGTTGCGGCCAGATGCACCGTTTTTATGATTTGCCGGGCGGTGCAGCGGCAGGTGCCACCGATTCCAAAATGCCGGACATGCAGGCAGGTTGGGAACAGATGTGCTCAAACGTCATGGCCGGGCTGTCAGGTGTAAACATGGTTTATGAGGCGGCGGGGATGCACGCGTCCCTGTTAGGGTTCTGCCATGAATCCCTCATATTGGGCGATGACATTATTGGTCAAGCATTGCGGTGCGTGCGCGGCGTCGAAGTGAATAACGAAACAATGGCGCTGGATCAGATTGCTGAGGTTTGCATGGGTGGACCTGGCCATTATCTTGGAACCGGTCAAACGCTTGCTCGGATGCAGACGGATTGTGTCTATCCGAGCTTTGGGAACCGGATGTCACCAAAGGAATGGGCAGAAAAGGACAAGCCTGATCTGATCGAAAATGCGATTGCACGCAAAGAAGAAATCCTGAGCCAACGCTCACAAGCACAATTTGATCCAGCACTTGATGCCGCTATCCGCGAGCGATTTAATATCTACCTACCTGCGTAGGCTAATTTAAGGGGGTATCAGCGGAAAGTACGCCTAACCCCCGTGCAATAAAAACCTACCTGAGCCAATAACCAGAATACCTTCGCGATCCGCAGATTAAAGATTGAGGTACGACAGACCAGTCACGAGAGTGCTTTTTCGCAAGCTGACATCCACAGATCGAATTGTGCGAATTAGCTTTCAGGCATTATGCCTGCGTCTTGGGCAGCTTGGACTCTCTCAGCGTACAGAACGCCGTCAGAATTTAAATCTATCGCAGAAAAACCGTCAATTAAAACGTTATCGCACACGGCCTTCACTTCATCGATTGGCATTACACTATCACCGTTCACATCACTATCTGCCAAGGCTTACTGAATTGCAAAAGCAAGAGAAATTATCGCGAGAGCCAAGTATTTTTCGATTTTCCGCCAACCAATAGTAAACAGAACCAAACCCAAAATGAGCAAAGACATCGATGTTGTGGCAAGTGCCAATGTTACCGGAAAAATAGGCGACAACAGACCAATGCTGCCAACAAAAATCGCCTAAACCAAGATGCGCCCAATTTTAACAACGTCCGCCTGAACCAACTGGCCCAATAAATTTACAGAAAGTGCGCTATCACCCAAGGTTAGCCCCAATCAGAAACAGAATCTCTATCGTGGTTATTGCTTCTGCACAGTTAATAACCTCTTAATCATCTATAAATACCACCAAAGGTTGGGTGGTGGGCGAATTTACTCGCGTATCAAGTGAGCGACGAAAAAACCATCTGCCAAATCAGACACATTGAAACGGGTCTGCTTCACACATTTCCAACCTGGATGGCGCTCAAGAAACGCAGAAACGCGGTCCTCATTCTCTCGCTGAAAAACAGAACAGGTACCAAACACGAGCGTCCCGTTTTGAGACACATATTGTACGGTTTCGTCCAATATATCGTCTTGCAGCACTGTCAGTTCCGTCAGGCGCTCCTCAGTCAAGGCCCACTTCCCCTCCGGACTACGACGCCATGCGCCACTGCCTGAACAAGGCGCATCAACCAAGACCACGTCGAACAAACCCTCAGCTTCGATCATATCCGTAGCAAGAAGCTTGATGCTTGTTCCTGCCCGCTCAGCGCGCGCCGGGATATCCATCATACGATCAAAGTTGATATCATGCGCGATCACTTGGTGCCCCACCGCTGCAAGCGCCAGCGATTTACCGCCTCCACCTGCGCAGTAATCCAAAACTTGCACCGCTTCAGGAAGGTCAGCAACGATCGCTTGGCTCGACGCGTCTTGCAGTTCAACCCAACCTTCAAGATATGCAGGGCTGTTGCGCAGTTTGCGTTCGCCTGAAGTAATTGTTAGCGCTGTCGGACAGACCGGATTGGCCTGTGTTTCAATACCGATCTCTGCCAAATCCGCGGCCGCCTGATTGACGTTGCATTTGCCAACATTGACCCGCAACGTGATTGGCGCGCGCGATTGCAGCAGTGCCGCAGTTTCAGCAGCCGCTTCACCGAGAGACCGTTCAAATTCTGGCAAAATCCACTCTGGCATGTTCCAAACGTCTGCTTGTTCTGTCGGTGCCTGCCCGGCGACGTTTTCACCCTCGCTTAAGGGAGCTGGCGCATGGCCTTCGCCATGGAACAACGCTTCAATGTCCATATCAAGGGCGCGCAAACGGCCAATCATGCGGCCACGCCCTGTTCCACTACCCCCACGCACTGCGTCTGCACGCCAGTTACGAACCGTATCAAACACGTGATCGCGAACCGCCGCACGGTCCTTAGACCCTGCAAAACGGCTACGACGCGCCCACGCGGTTAATGATTTTTCAACCGCTTGTCCGTCATGGATCATATCCAAGATTTCAATGGCTGCTGCCACGCGTGCGCCTGGTGTCATGATACGTTTCCTAAATATTGGCCGACGACGGCAAGAATAATTGGATCAACCGATCCGGTAATTTGGACTTTCACGGGTAATACGCACATCATGGACGTGGCTTTCACTTAAACCAGCTCCTGTGATCTTCACAAAGCTACAGCCTTTGCTCATCTCAGCGATTGTCGCGTTGCCCGTGTAGCCCATGGAGGCACGTAGCCCGCCAACAAGTTGGTGGATAACAGCGCCTGCGCTGCCTTTATAGGGCACTTGACCTTCAATCCCTTCAGGAACCAACTTGTCACTCGCCGCATCCTTTTGGAAATACCGGTCAGCAGAACCACGCGCCATTGCGCCCAATGACCCCATGCCACGGTAGCTCTTAAAGCTACGGCCTTGGTAAAGGATAACATCGCCTGGCGACTCATCCGTACCGGCGATCATTGACCCAACCATGGCACATGAGGCACCCGCTGCAATCGCTTTGGCAAAATCACCCGAAAACTTGATACCACCGTCTGCGATCACTGGGATGTCGCCAGCCGCAGCCGCGCAATCCATAACAGCAGTCAACTGCGGAACACCCACACCTGCAACCATGCGTGTGGTACAGATCGAACCGGGTCCAACACCCACTTTGATCGCATCCGCACCGGCCTCGATCAAGGCACGGGTAGCCGCACCGGTCACAACATTGCCAACAACAATTTGAATATCGCTAGAGATAGTTTTGGCACGACGTACAGCCTCTGCAACTCCAGCCGAGTGACCATGGGCTGTGTCGATCACAACCATATCCACACCAGCCTCAACCAGCGCCATAGTCCGCTCAAATCCCGCGTCACCCACAGTTGATGCAGCAGAAACGCGCAATCGTCCCAACTCATCTTTACAGGCCGTCGGGTTCAAAACAGCTTGTTCAGTATCTTTTAACGTTAACAGGCCTGTCAGTTTGCCCGTTCCATCCGTAATTAACAGCTTCTCAATGCGACGCGCCTTCATCAGGCTAATTGCTTCTTCCCGATCAGCAGGTTCATGCAGAATCGCCAAGTTATCAGTACTCATCATGACAGAAACTGGAGTCGCATCATCATTGGCAAACCGCATGTCGCGATTGGTTACGATACCTACAACACGATCATTTTCGTCGACGACAGGGAAACCAGTTACGCGATAGCGTTCCTGCAAAGCTTTAGCATCTGCAAGCGTTTGATTGGCGCGCAATGTTATCGGATTATAGACGATACCGCTCTCAAAACGCTTGACGCGGCGGACCTCACGGGCTTGCTCTTCAATCGAAAGATTGCGGTGAACAACACCAATCCCACCCGCTTGGGCCATAGCAATCGCCATACGTCCCTCGGTAACAGTATCCATTGCTGAACTCAGCAAAGGAATATTCATCGCTATCGATTTGGTCACAAATGTCCGCGTATCAGCCGTCGACGGCAACACATCGGACGCCCCCGGAACAAGCAAAACATCATCAAAGGTCAGAGCCTCACGAATCTCCATATCGCACCTCGCATGCAGAGTGTTCATTTGGCGGTTTCCTTTCTCATGGTTTTACTCAAATGAAAAGGGGACATCGCAAAAACCTGCCTTCATCTTGCCCAATAGGCTCCCGCCGGAGGCTCCAAGCCTCTGAAACATGCCCAAATGTCGAAAATGACGCGCACCGGACAGGTTTTGCCGCTCTTTGGCTTTCCCTTTGAAACCCCCGCACTATGCTATGTTCAAACACTGCAAAGGGCACGTAAATGAGCACTGATCCTCTCGTCGTTTTCACCCCATCGGGCAAACGCGGAAATTTCGCGGTTGGTACGCCAATTTTGACAGCAGCACGAAAGTTAGGCGTTGATTTGGACTCGGTCTGTGGAGGACGTGGCATTTGTTCTAAATGTCAGATCACACCCAGCTACGGCGAATTTTCCAAACACGGTGTAACGGTTCAAGATGGTGCTTTGAGTGGATGGAACAGTGTTGAGCAAAGATATCAGGATAAACGCGGCTTAATTGAGGGCCGTCGTTTGGGGTGCCAAGCGACTGTGCAAGGCGACATCGTGATCGATGTTCCACCAGAAAGCCAAGTGCACAAACAAGTTGTTCGCAAACGTGCTGAGGCGCGTGACATTGTAATGAACCCATCAACCAAATTGTATTACGTCGAAGTCCAAGAACCCGACATGCACGACCCTACGGGCGATCTTGAACGATTGCGCATAGCACTCAATGAGCAATGGCAGCTTGAGAATGTACACGCCGATCTGCATATCTTGCAAAAGATGCAGCCAATCCTGCGCAAAGGTGGGTGGAAAGTCACCTGTGCTGTGCACTTGGGTGATGATGAAAACGCGCCGCGCATTATGCACATATGGCCGGGCTATTATGAGGGTACGGTTTACGGCCTTGCTGTCGATCTGGGCTCTACCACGATTGCAGCGCACTTGTGTGATTTGCAAACTGGTGAAGTTGTCGCCTCCTCTGGTGTAATGAATCCACAAATCCGCTTTGGCGAAGATTTAATGAGCCGCGTCAGCTATTCAATGATGAACGCCGGTGGTGCAGCAGAAATGACAGCAGCCGTGCGCGAGGGGATGAACGCCTTGTTTACCCAAGTCAGCACAGAGGCGGAAATCGACAAAGCTTTGATCGTAGACGCTGTGTTCGTCTGTAATCCAGTTATGCACCATCTGCTCCTTGGCATTGATCCCTTTGAATTGGGCCAAGCCCCCTTCGCACTGACCACATCGGATTCATTACGCCTGCGTGCTGATGACTTAGACCTAAACATCCATCCCTCTGCCCGCATTTACATCCTGCCGTGTATCGCAGGCCACGTTGGCGCGGATGCAGCCGCTGTGGCCCTCTCTGAGGCACCAGACAAGTCTAAAGACCTTGTTTTAGTTGTAGACGTAGGGACAAACGCTGAAATCCTACTGGGCAATAAAGAAAAGGTCCTTGCCTGCTCATCCCCGACAGGCCCCGCTTTTGAAGGTGCTCAAATTAGCTCAGGCCAACGCGCTGCACCCGGTGCGATAGAGCGAGTAGAAATTGATCCTGTCACTAAGGTTCCGCGTTTCCGTGTGATCGGGTCAGACATCTGGTCAGACGAGGACGGCTTCGATGAAGCCATCGCAGGTTCTGGCGTGACCGGCATCTGTGGTTCCGGCATTATCGAAATGGTCGCTGAAATGCGCCTTGCGGGCATTGTTGATGGACCCGGCCTGATCGGGTCACCAGCGCAGACTGGTTCTGCCAATTGCTTCTTGGACGGACGAACCTACTCATTCCTCGTCTATGATGCGACAGAAAACGGTGGACCAAAGTTAACAGTCACAAACCGCGATATCCGTGAAATTCAAATGGCCAAAGCAGCTCTTTACTCAGGTGCCCGTTTATTGATGGATAAATTCAATATCGACAAAGTGGACCGTGTGGTTCTGGCTGGCGCTTTTGGCGCGCATATTTCCCCCAAACATGCGATGGTTCTGGGTATGATCCCAGATGCGCCTTTGGACAAGGTGACATCCGCTGGCAACGCTGCAGGCACAGGGGCGCGTATTGCACTTCTAAATCGCGAAGCACGCACAGAGATCGAAGCGACTGTACGTGCCATTCACAAAATCGAGACGGCAATTGAGCCGCGTTTTCAAGAGCACTTTGTAAACGCCTCCGCGATCCCGAACTCTGCAGAACCGTTTCCGATCCTAAATTCAATCGTCACCATACCCGATGTGAACTTCAACACAGGCGGTGGAGACAAAGAAGGTGGTGGGCGCCGCAGACGACGCCGAGGATAGGTTGACCGCCCTATCCCAATCACCTATCCCGACACCGAGTGGCGGGTATGGTGAAAAGGTATCACGGCAGCTTCCCAAGCTTTAGTTACGAGTTCGATTCTCGTTACCCGCTCCACTATCTTTATAGCGATCTGCAATAGAAAACGGCGCGTCCAAACTTTGGTCGCGACGTTTCTTGTTTTTCGTTTTGTTTTAATTCATTAGAACGTCGCCGAACTCATCCCTCAAGTTTCGCTTGAGGACCTTACCAGTCGCGTTGCGAGGCAAAACGTCAGTAAAGACAACACAGTCAGGGATTTGCCACTTCGCAATCTTACCCTCAAATATTGCGAGCACGTCTGCCTCTGAAGGTGTTTCGCCTTCGATAACAACGGCGATCAAGATTGGGCGTTCATCCCATTTGGCATGGGTTGCTCCAATCACGGCAGCATCTGCAAGCTGTGGATGACCAATCGCTATATTTTCCAGGTCAACAGACGAGATCCATTCCCCGCCCGACTTGATGATGTCCTTCGAACGGTCCTTGATACTAAGATATCCATCCGGATCTAGCGTCGCTACATCACCGGTATGAAACCAATCATCGGTCAAAGTTTCTTCACGGGTTTTCTGGAAATAACTGTCCAAAATCCAATGGCCACGCACCATCAAATTGCCTTGCGTTTGCGCATCGCTGGGCAACTCGCCCCCCTCTTCGTCAACAACCTTTAATTCGACGCCCCACATTGGGCGGCCTTGGTTTTCGCGAAGTTTATGTTGCTCTTCGATCGGTAAATCAAGGTGTTTGGCCAATGGCTGATTGGCGGAACCCAGCGGAGACATTTCCGTCATGCCCCATGCATGAATGGTTTCAACATCGTATTTCTCACGGAACGCCGTGATCATTGAAGGTGGGCAAGCAGAGCCACCAACAACGGTTCGATTCAAGGACGCAAGTTGCGAGCCCGCTTTTTCCGCTTCACCTAGTAGACCCAGCCAAATCGTCGGAACGCCTAGTGCGGTCGTAACGTTATACTTGTCTATCAAGGCTACCAGTGAAGCACCGTCTAAGCCAGGCCCCGGCATCACCATCCGCGCGCCAGTCATCGCACAGGCATAGGGCGTGCCCCATGCGTTGACGTGGAACATCGGCACAACCGGTAATACAACGTCCATTGCAGAATATCCGATACAGTCGGTCAAATTAGACGCCAAAGCATGCAATACCGTAGAGCGATGGGAATACAAAACTCCCTTTGGGTTTCCAGTGGTTCCTGAAGTATAACATAGACTTGAAGCCGTGTTTTCATCAAAATCAGGCCATACATATGCTGGATCACAATCCGCAATCAGCTCATCATAAAAAACCAAACCGTCGATAACTTCTGCGGCACTTTCATCGCGACCTTCCATCAAAACGATGTGCTCAAGGTTCGGTAGTTTGTCACGAATAGCAGCCACAAGCGGGATAAATGTTCGGTCCACAAACAGCACTTTGTCATCCGCATGGTTCAAGATATAGACCAATTGTTCGGGAAAAAGACGCGGATTGATTGTGTGGCAAACAAAACCAGCACCTGAGACGCCGAAGTAAATTTCCAAATGTCGGCGATTGTTCCATGCGATCGTGCCACACCGGGCCTGTGGTTCCAGACCCAGCTTGGACAATGCGTGTCCAAGGCGGTGTGCATTGGCGCCAACTTGGCCCCAAGTGGTCTCCTCCACCCCGCCACCGGTGTTGACAGAATACACCTCAGTCCCCGTGTGATAACGGGCAGCATGATCCACTAGGGATTGTATTGTCAAAGCGGACGTCATCATTTGGCCAAGCATCGGCACCTCCATATTTGATATGTAAAGGCGCGTCATAGGCTGCGCGTCCTCTGATAAGAGAACCCTGCCAAGCGTGAAGTGATCTGGCAAGCCCTGCGCGCAAGGCTTGCCAAATTACGTTATGTAAAAGTGATTAAGCGCGATGGCGCTGTACGTAATCAACCAGACCGCGGGTCGATCCATCTTTATCATCGGCTGACTGCGTTCCAACGACTACTGGTTCAAGCGCTGTTGCCAGCTCTTTACCCAGTTCAACACCCCATTGGTCATATGAATTCAGGCCCAAAATGACGCCTTCAACAAAGACACGGTGCTCATAGAGCGAGATGATCTGCCCCAAAACGAACGGATCCAGTTTTGGATACGCAATCGTCACCGACGGACGGTTGCCAGCAAAAACGCGATGTGCAGCTTGGCGTTCAAGCTCTTCACCTGTCAGGCCTTTGGCAGCCATGATTTCGCGTGCTTCATCCAAAGAACGACCACGCATCAATGCCTCTGATTGCGCGAAACAGTTCGCGACTAGCAATTGGTGGTGATGCGCTAGGTCCGGTTCATGCCCTTCCGCCGCAACCATGAATTCACATGGAATGACGCGGGTGCCTTGGTGGATCAACTGATAAAATGCGTGTTGGCCATTCGTGCCGGGCTCACCCCAAACGACAGGACCACTGTGGCGCGGTAACTGCGTGCCATCTATTGCGACGCTCTTACCGTTGCTTTCCATCTCAAGCTGTTGGAAATACGCAGGAAGTAGGCCAAGGCGCTGGTCATATGGCAAAACAGCACGTGTCGCGTGGTCACAGATTTGGTTGTGCCAAATACCAACAAGCGCATGCATCAACGGCATGTTCTCTGCACCCTCGGCAGCACAGAAATGTGTGTCCATAGCTTGGCCACCACGCAAGAACGCTGTGAACGCTTCTCGGCCGATGCCAATCATCAGGCTGAGGCCAATTGGGCCCCACAGAGAATAGCGACCACCTACCCAGTCTTCAAAGCCAAAAACACGTTCAGCTGGAATACCAAAAGCAGCTGTGCGTTCCTCTGACGTGCTGAGGGCCGCAAACTGCTCGTCCGGTTTACCACCATTCTCAAGCATCCAAGCGCGCGCAGTACGGGCGTTTGTCATCGTCTCGATTGTGCCAAACGTTTTGGAGGCAACAATGACCAACGTTGTTTTTGCATCCAGACCGCGCAACGTGTCAGATACATCTGCGCCGTCTACGTTTGATACGAAATGAACGCGTGGACCATCGTGATATGGGCTCAGCGCCATAACCGCCATAGCTGGACCAAGGTCAGATCCACCGATACCGATGTTGATCAAGTCAGTGATTCCGCTTGATCGGACCAAATCAGCGTAATCACCCATGCGGTTCAAAGTTGCTTGCACCTCTGGCATGATATCAGCGCCGTCTACCAAAACCGGATCGCCATCAAGGTTGCGCAGTGCGGTGTGCAATACAGCTCGCCCTTCTGTCTCATTGATGACCGCACCACCAAACATCGCAGCGCGACGTTCAGTTACATTAGCGGCGTCGGCCAATTCTAGTAACGCTGCCTTTATAGCGCCATCAATGTTGGTTTTAGAGTAATCCAACAACATATCGCCAGCTGTGCATTGGAAAATATCGGCACGTGACGCGTCTGCTTTAAACAAATTAAGCATATGGCGATCGTTAATGCCAGTTTCCAAAGTTTCGAGTGCAGACCAAGCAGCGTTCATTTTATCCGTCATTTATATAGCCCAATGAATTGTTGCACCGTCCAAAACGGCCGCAACGGGTGCAACCTCTGGCAAAGATCCTTTAGCAACATCAAGTGCTGCACGTTTGTCGTCACCAAAGATGACGATGTGTTTAGAAATGGCACTGTTCAGAACCGGGGCGCTAAGTGTGACGCGCTGTTCTTGGCCTTCTGCCTGAATTGGCAATAATGCATCAGCATCCGCGCTCAATGCGGCATCCAAACCGTTCGCCTGCGGGAACAATGACGCGGTGTGCATGTCAGCCCCCATGCCCAATACCAAAACAGAAATGGGCCACTCGGACATCAGCTTTTCTGACACATCCTTACAAGCATCAGCTACATTAACATCAGGCACATAGAACGGCGTAAACTTTGCGGCCGCTGCGCGATTGACCAATAAGCGATCACGCAAAAGCTTTGCGTTTGAGCGGTCATTGTCGTCCGGCACCCAGCGTTCATCACTCAGCATGACATGCACGCGGTTCCATTCAATGTCAGCGGCACACAGAATATCAAAGACTGGGCCGGGCGTCGTACCGCCGGGAACAACAAATGAAACATTCTCTTGGGTCAAAAGTGCTGTCTTCAGATCGCCCACAATTTTCTGGGCAACTTCGATGATCAACATTTCGCGGTCAGAATATTTTTGAAAACTCATGATTTAATCGCTTTCCATGAACGGCCATCGCGGGCCAACATTATTGCTGCATCACCTGGGCCATCGCTTCCAGATTCATAGGATTTGGGCACATCGCCGCGCTCTGTCCAACCGTTGATGATTGGATCCGTCCACTCCCATGCAGCTTCTACTTCATCGCCGCGCATGAATAGAGTTTGGTTCCCACGGATAACATCCATGATCAGGCGTTCATAGGCATCTGGCGGATCGCCGCCTGCATCGCCCAATGCTTCGGCAAAACTCATATCCAGCGGCACATCGATCAAACGCATACCGCCTGGGCCAGGTTCTTTAATCGTTACGCCAAGGGTAATGCCCTCGTTGGGCTGAAGACGAATGGACAGAATATTACGATGCCCCCCCTCGTCGTCCTCAAAAATAGAGTGGTTAAGCTCCTTAAAGACAACGGTAATTTCGCTGGCGCGTTCCGCAAGTTTCTTGCCAGTGCGCAGATAGAACGGTGTTCCTGCCCAACGCCAGTTGGAAATTCCAACCTTCATTGCCACATAACTTTCGGTTTTTGAGCGCGGATCATTCACACCCTCACGATAGCTTGGGTCCTCATCATCAGACAAATACTGACCACGCACGATATGATGCGGTTCGACAGGATCAAGCGCGCGAATAACTTTTAGTTTTTCATCGCGCACGGCACCTGGCTCAAACTTGGCAGGCGGTTCCATCGCGATCAAGCAAAGCAGCTGCATAAGATGGTTCTGCACCATGTCACGCATTGCACCTGATTTGTCGTAATATTCGCCACGCGTGCCGACACCAACGGTTTCAGCAACTGTGATTTGGATGTGATCGACGTATTGCGAATTCCACAGAGGTTCGAACAACATATTGCCAAAGCGAACAGCCATCAGGTTTTGGACAGTCTCTTTGCCCAAATAGTGATCGATGCGGTAAATTTGGTCCTCATTGAAGTGTTCAGCCAAAGAGGCATTCAACGTTTGAGCAGTGGCAAGGTCGCGGCCAAATGGCTTCTCAACAACGATGCGGCTGGCTTTGTCCGACAGCCCATAGTGATGAAGACGTTCTGCCAAATCACCAAATAGACCTGGCGCGACAGAGAAGTAGAAAGCACGCACAAACTTACGCCCCTTAACCTTATCCGCCAACTCTTCCCAACCACCAACTCCGCGTGCATCGATTGGAACGTAGTCCAATTGCTGTAAAAACGCCGCTAATTTCTCAGCCTCGCTTGCAACTTTACCGCCAAATTCAGCAATCGCTTCTGCGACGAATTCGCGATACTTCGCGCCATCCATCTGGGAGCGAGCAGCTCCAACGATGCGAGATTCGGCAGGCATTTGACCTGCACAAAAGCGCCGGAACAAGCCCGGTAAAATTTTACGGCGAGCCAAATCACCCGTCCCACCAAAGATGACAAGATCAAAAGCTTCGACTGGAATTACGCGTGAGACCATTGGGTTGTTCCATTTGATTTTTTGTTAGCGCAAACATGACGTTTTTTTAGCCAAATCACAAGGTTGTCACATGGCAAAAACGTGCTTTTATTGCATTCACAGACATCCTATCACAAATAAGCAATGTTCAACCAGCAAGGTACACGTGAATTATGAAAGATTTAGCGCAAGCAAACATTGGAAAATTCGCTGATCCAACCCTCACCGCTAAGGGCGAAGATCGCGCAACCGTTGCGCTGAATAACCCTGAGACCCTGTGGTTTAACACCGGAACGCTTTGCAATATTGAATGCGTAAACTGCTATATTGCATCTAGCCCTAGCAATGATGCACTCGTTTACATCACCGCCGATGACGTTCAGGACTACTTGAACCAAATCAAGGACCGAAACTGGCCGATCAAAGAAATCGCGTTCACTGGCGGTGAACCATTCATGAACCCGCAAATGATTAAAATCACGCGCGCCTCACTTGAGGCAGGGTATCAAGTGCTTATCCTTACAAATGCTATGCGCCCAATGATGCGCAAGTCCGTCCAAAACGGCCTCTTAGAACTGAACACCGCCTACCCAGGAAAACTGACACTTCGGATTTCAGTTGATCATTATGACCCTACCTTGCACGATGCCGAAAGGGGTGCCGGCGCATTTGCAAAAACAGTTACTGGTATGGATTGGTTACAGAAAAACGGCTTGAGAATGGCCGTCGCTGGGCGCAGTATTTTTGGGCATTCAGAAGCAGACAGCCGTGCAGGATACGCGGCTTTTTATGCTGAACACGGTTATGAAATAGATGCGAACAATTCAGGAATGACAGTTTTGTTTCCCGAGATGGATGAGACCGTCGAGGTTCCGGAAATCACCACCGCTTGCTGGGGAATTTTAAACAAGTCGCCCGATTCCATTATGTGCTCATCTTCGCGCATGGTAGTCAAACGTAAGGGAGCAGAAAAGCCTGCAGTATTGGCCTGCACCTTGCTGCCTTACGAGGCAGAGTTTGAGCTGGGAACAACCCTCGAGGACGCCGAAAAAGACGTCGCGCTTAACCACCCCCATTGTGCCAAGTTTTGCGTGCTGGGGGGCGCGTCATGTTCTGCTTAAAATAACCAACTGACCACGGCATCGCATTCTGTGGAGCAAAAAATTTGGTCGTAATTACGGGCAGCTTTGGCAGCAATATGAAGTGCTGCGCATCGCACTTGGAGTCGTGCGCCTTCCCGGTTGAAAGAAACACCCAATGCGCCAAGAGCCAAAATTCCAAGTCCATTTGCCTTTTGCATACCTTCGCTTCCTTAATGCTAAATCTATCACGCAACAGGATTTAGAGCGTCAGGATTAAGGTTCGGGTACGAGGGGTTAAAAATCTGCATTATGATCCTGAAGTCTGGGCAAAATCAGAGCAATACCAGCTATAAGCATTGCACAGCATGTGCTACTTCTGATATGAATGGACGCAACATATAGAACCCTAAAACAGAATGGGCCACAACGTGAACGACACGCCACAACCCCCTGAAAATGATGAAAAAGACCTACCTGACCGTCCAGTGTATGAGGGTCCATCCGTTTCAATAGAACATGAAATGCGTACCTCCTATTTAGACTACGCCATGTCTGTTATCGTCAGTCGGGCGATTCCTGACCTTCGCGATGGTTTAAAACCGGTCCACCGCCGCATTCTTTATGCGATGCACGAGACCAACAATACGCATGACAAATCCTACCGTAAGTCCGCTCGTGCGGTTGGCGAAGTGATGGGTAAATATCACCCGCATGGAGACTCTGCCATCTATGATGCGCTGGTGCGTATGGCTCAAGATTTCTCTATGTCGTTACCCTTATTGGACGGCCAAGGCAATTTTGGTTCCATGGACGGCGATAATGCGGCTGCAATGCGTTACACCGAAGTGCGCATGGACAAACCAGCGGCATACCTATTGTCAGACATCGACAAGGACACTGTTGATTTCCAAGACAATTACGATGGTAAAGATCGCGAACCGACAGTTCTGCCTGCGCGCTTCCCAAACATGTTAGTGAATGGCGCCGGTGGTATTGCTGTGGGTATGGCGACCAACATTCCGCCGCACAACTTAGGTGAAGTTATTGAGGCCACTTTGGCCTTGATACAAGAGCCCGATTTATCCTCTGAGCAATTAATTGAATACGTACCAGGCCCCGATTTCCCCACCGGAGGTATCATGCTGGGCCGTACTGGAGCACGTAAAGCCTATCTTGAAGGCCGCGGCAGCGTAATCGTTCGCGCCAAGACCCGCGTTGAAGAGATTCGCAAAGATCGCTATGCCATCATATTGGACGAAATTCCATACCAAGTGAACAAAGCGACTATGATTGAACGTATCGCAGAAGCGGCGCGTGACAAGAAGATCGAAGGCATCGCTCACGTTCAGGACGAATCTGACCGCAATGGTGTACGTGTCGTGATCGAACTGAAGCGCGATGCGACCGCAGAAGTTGTCATGAACCAATTATTTCGCTTCACGCCAATGCAAACCTTCTTTAGCTGCAACATGCTGGCCCTAAACGGTGGCCGTCCGGAACAGCTGACATTGCGCCGGTTCCTGACGTCCTTCATCGACTTCCGCGAAGATGTCGTTGCACGCCGCACAGCGTATAACTTGCGTAAAGCCCGTGAGCGTAGCCACGTGTTATGTGGCTTGGCTGTTGCCGTATCAAACATCGATGAAATCGTTGCTGCTATTCGCTCATCTGCTGATGCGGCAGAAGCGCGCCATAAATTGATGACACGCCGCTGGCCTGCGGCTGACATCCTGCCCTACATCGCCTTGATTGATGATCCGACCCATACGGCAAACGACGACGGTACATATAACCTGTCCGAAGTCCAAGCGCGCGCTATTCTTGAATTGCGTCTGCAACGCTTGACCCAAATTGGCGTCAAGGAAGTCACTGACGAGCTGGAAGAACTCGCCGCTAAGATCAAGGAATACCTTGAAATTTTGGGCTCCCGTGAGCGGATCATGGGTATAATTTCGGATGAATTGGCCGAAATTCGCGACCAATTCGCGGTTCCGCGCCGCACTCAGATCGTTGACTGGTCTGGCGACATGGAAGACGAAGACCTGATCGAAAAAGAAGACATGGTCGTGACTGTGACCTCTGGTGGCTACATTAAGCGCACACCACTTGTCGATTTCCGCGCCCAGAAGCGTGGCGGCAAAGGCGTTGCAGGGATGCAGACCAAAGAGGAGGATGTCATAACGACCCTCTTTGTGGCCAATACACACACCCAATTGCTGTTCTTTACGACAGACGGAATGGTCTACAAACTCAAGACATGGCGACTACCACAAGGAGGTCGCACGTCCAAAGGTAAGGCCATCGTCAACATCCTGCCAATTCCAGTTGGCGTCTCAATCGCGGCAATCATGCCGGTGGATCGGGATGAAAAGGAATGGGACGACTTGCAAGTGGTCTTCGCCACATCCGCTGGTACGGTCCGTCGCAACAAACTGTCTGACTTCACCAATGTGAAAGCAAACGGCAAGATTGCAATGAAGTTTGAGGATGAACACGCCGAGACGACAATGATCAACGCACGCATCGCATCAAATGATGATGATGTCATGTTGATCACCAACTCTGGTCGCGCCATTCGTTTCCCTGCGACAGACGTCCGTGTGTTTAACAGCCGCGCCTCTGTTGGCGTTCGTGGAATCAAATTGAATGGTGACGACACAGTTGTGTCTATGTCGATCATTCGCCACTTCGATGCGACATCTGAAGAACGCACAGCCTATCTTAAAATGCGCCGTGCTATGGCGGGTCTCGCTGATGACACAGACACAGATGAGGACGACGCACCTGCTGATCCTAACTTCTCAACCGAACGCTACGCAGAAATGTCCGCTTGTGAGAACTTGATCCTGACGATTACGTCTCAAGGCTCTGGCAAACTGTCCTCCAGCCACGATTACCCCGTTCGCGGGCGTGGTGGTATGGGCGTAACAGCAATGGACAAAGCGATGCGCGGTGGCGAGATAGTAGCATCCTTCCCTGTCGAGCTAGACGACCAGATCATGTTGGCCACGTCCAAAGGCCAATCGATCCGCGTACCGGTTCAGGGCATTAGTTTCCGCTCACGCAGCGCAGGTGGTGTTAAGGTCTTCAACACAGGCAAGAACGAAGTTGTTGTGAGTGTTGCATGGATTGCTGAACAAAATGACGACGATGGTAACGCTGAAGGCGGCGAAACCACTGAAGAATGATGCTCTTAATCTAAGAGTAACACACCTATGACATCCTGCGCTTTGACACCAACAGTCGGAGCGCAGGACGAACCTTTACCACTGCATGATAGATCTGAAACAAGACGCAAAGGCGTTGACCATTTCCATCGCGGTCGATATTTGAAAACCCATCTGAAAAAGCAGGTAAGATCAATCATTGACGCATGTTGCGTCGTAAGCTGAAGCTTGCCTTTGAAAATCACAGCGATTTTTTACTCGAAATTGAAGTTAACGACCTTGCGTAACTGGACTTTGCCTTTCGCGAAAACGGTAAACAGGACAAAGATGTGGCCCGACTGCATCGCGCACAGTCCACGACTTGGTCGGGAACAGTTCCATCGGCCTATATCGATCTTACCCTGATCCAGAACGGTCAGAGCGAATGGCACTTATCTAATAGTAAATTGGGGTTCAAAAAGGTCTGCCGGACCAGTCCTAATGTGCCACAATACGAGCAACTTCTAACACTTCTGGTCCCGTTCAAGGCTCAGATTGAGCTAACAAAACATTTGCGCCAACGAACGCAATTGAAACTAAAAAAACAAATAATTTAGCGATGGTACGCCCTAAACTTACTGCTTCCGTCTATTTGGAGGGTGTTGGAGCGCAAGTTTATGGGAAGTTTCTCAATCGGACATCATTTTGGGGTTTGAGGCCGTCAATCAGATGCAAGAAGACTGCGTATCTCCAAGGATAAGCAGTCTTTTCAGGGTTTTAGTGTAGAACTCTTACAGCTTATAAATATCGCTGAATTTGGTTTTTAGGTAATCAATCAAAGGCTGCGGATCAGGCGCACGACCGCTGGCTTTTTCAATGACCTCGCGTGGTTCATACAATCCACCGTGTTTTTGCACGTTGTTTTGCAGCCATCCAGTTGCACGTGCAGTATCGCCTTGGGCCAACTGCTCATCTAATTCTGGGATTGCTTCGCGCATCGCCTCATTTAAGCAACCCGCATAAACGTTGCCCAATGAATACGTAGGAAAATAGCCAAACAGACCAACGGGCCAGTGCACATCTTGCAGCACGCCATTGCTGGCCTTGTCCACTTTATAGCCGAAATCGGCCTCGAAACGATCATTCCATGCTGCCTCAAGATCACCGACCTGAAGATCGCCCGCCATCAACGCCCGCTCTAGATCGAAGCGCAACAGCACATGTAAGTTGTACTGAACCTCGTCGGCTTCCGTGCGGATATAGCCATCGTTCACACGATTGACCGCGCCGTAAAACGCTTCTGCGTCTGGAATTCCAAAGTCCCCAAAGGTCTTGCACATTTCGGTATAAAGCCAGCTAGTAAACGCACGGCTGCGCCCCATTTGATTTTCATAAATGCGGCTCTGGCTTTCGTGCACACCCATCGAAACGCCATTACCAAGGGGTGTCAGAAGATAGTCACAGTCGATCCCTTGCTCGTAACATGCGTGCCCAACTTCGTGGATGGTTGAGTAAAAGCAATTGAACGGGTCAGCTTCGTTGGTACGGGTCGTGATACGTACATCTAAGCCACTGCCAGAACTAAATGGGTGAACCGCTTTGTCAACGCGCCCGTGGCTCATGTCATAGCCAAATGTCTTTGCCAGATGGCGCGTCAGCTTCATCTGTTTGCCAGCGTCAAAAGTACCTTCCAAAGCTGCAGGTGAGTCAGCGTCGCGAATTGCGGCACGTAGCGCCGTCAATTCAGGGCGTAACGCGCCAAACATTGCTTCCAAGTCAGCGGCAGTTGTTCCCGGTTCATAGTCCGCGAGCATTGCGTCATAAACATCTCCACCTGCGGCCAATGCTTCGCCTTCTTGGCGCTTAAGGTTGATAACCTCCTCAAAGGTAGGCGCGAAAGCTGCAACATCATTATCTTCACGTGCAGCGGCCCATGTGCCTTGCGCTGTAGACGTTACGCGAGCAATCGTAGCCGCCAAATCTGCAGGTACTTTGCTCGCGCGGTCAAAACTGCGTTGGATATGGCGCACTTGTGCTTTGCTAACATCACCAATCGTGCTTGTGTCAATCGCTGCCAACCAATCCCCAACACGTGGGTCCGTCCGACGCCCATGCAAGACACCTTCAATCGCGGCCATTTCTTCGCCACGCTGCGGCGCGGCACCTTTTGGCATCATCGTTTCCTGATCCCACCCCAAGCGGCCAGCGATTTGACCAAGGGCCGTTGTCTCGCGCGTGAACGCCATCAAGTCGTCGTAAGCAGTCATTGGATCAATTTCCTCTTAGGGACGTTGTTATTGGGTAGGCGCTTAGGAAGCGTGCGCGCAGTAGCGTAACCCACAAGATCACGGCCAACAGCTGATGTACAATGGCGATCTGAACAGGCGCGCCATAAAGAACGGTAACGATACCAAGAATAATCTGTGCACACAGCAGGGCAAAGGCCATGTTGAACGCCGCTTGGGTACGACGGTGCGCTGATTTTCGCCCCTTCAACCAAACAAAGATCGCAAATGCCAATAACGCATATCCAACTACGCGGTGCACAAATTGCACCAAACCCGGACTTTCAAATACATTGCGCCACCATGGCTCAAGTACAAATGCGGAGGCAGGGAAGAATTGCCCGCCCATCAACGGCCAGTCTGTATAGCTGCGCCCGGCGTCAATCCCAGCAACCAGTGCGCCGATCAAAATTTGTAGAAACGCGAAATGCACAAGCCCTGTGGACAAACCAAACAGCTTTGCCTCTTTGCCGCGACGTGCTTGTATCAGGTCGCGTTCGGGGCGCGAAAGCATCATCATGTACCATGCGATGAAACCAAGGATGACAAACGCCAACCCTAAATGGGTCGCCAAACGGTAGCTGGCCACATCAATCATGCTTTCGCCGGATGTTACGCCCGAAGAAACCATCCACCAGCCAATAGCACCCTGCGTACCACCGAGGACGCCCAACAATAGCAAACGTGTTGTCCAGCCGGTTGGGATTTGGCGGCGCAGTAGGAACCAGAAGAAACCAATCGCCCACACTAAGCCAACAACGCGACCCAACTGTCGATGGCCCCATTCCCACCAGTAAATTACTTTAAAGTCAGAGAGTTGCATCCATTGATTCTGAATGCGAAACTCATCAATTGCTTGATATTTCGCAAATTCGGATTGCCAATCAGCAGCATTCAAAGGTGGAATCGCGCCAGTAAAAGGGCGCCATTCTGTAATGCTAAGGCCGCTGTCAGTGAGGCGGGTAAGCCCACCAACTAATATCATCAGCACAACCAGTCCAAATAGGATCATCAGCCAAACACGGATCGCACCACGTGCGCCATCTCGGCCTTTGTCAATCATACCAGGCTGTGCGGCGGGCGTTTGGTCGACGCTACCGACCTCTTCGAAAATACTGCGTTTGGTGCTCATCTTGATCCTCTTGTCACATTAAAGGGCGACTGTTGGTTGCAAGTTAGGCCGCGCAAGCCGGATCGTCCAGCGGATCAGTCCTCGCGTTCCTTCCAACGGACCATCTGCCGCAGGATACCATGAAACATCTGCACATCTGCGCGGGTTAGCGGCATGCGGCTCCACATGTTGCGCAGATTTAATTTCATACTTGTAGCTTTGTGTTCGGGGTAAAAGAAGTTCGCCACATCCAGACGGTCTTCATAGTGACGCGCCAAATGTTCTGTCTCTTGCCCAGTTGCCCAGTCAGTTCCTGCCATCTCAACAACTTCATGCTCAACTTTACCCTGCTGGCGCATCCACTCATAGCCTACGAGGAGCACACATTGAGCCAAATTAAGTGACGCAAAGTTTGGGTTTACGGGCACAGAGATAATAGCGTTCGCCTGCGCGATGTCTTCATTCTCTAGCCCTGCGCGTTCTGGACCAAACAACACAGCGACCTTACCGCCAGCCGCAATTTTTTCGGCTGCCAATTTCATAGCAGCTTCCGGTGAATACACAGGTTTGGTCAAATCACGCGACCGCGCGGTCGTCGCGAAGACGTATGTGCAATCCGCCAAACTGTCGGGAAGATTATCTGACAATTGCGCATCATCTAACAAGCGACCCGCACCACTGGCCAAAGCAACCGCAGCCTGATTTGGCCAACCGTCACGTGGGGCCACAATGCGCATGCGATCTAAGCCAAAGTTATACATCGCCCGCGCTGCAGAGCCGATGTTTTCGCCCATTTGCGGACGTACGAGTACAAAGAAAGGAATATGAACCATGCCCGTTCCATACCCAGAGGACGCGGGGCACACAATCACCCTGCCCTTGTTTCTGTTAAAAATACGCGTTCAAACGAACAAAACCAGCGCCATAAAAGTTTCCTTTTCCTACAACATCCGCTAGTGCTGCCCCAAGTTTAGACAAAAGGACCAAGCCAATGGCCGCCAAAGACAAACAACCCGACCAACCACAGCTGTATCTTATCACTCCCGCAGAGTTTGAACTGGACGTGTTTCCCAACCTATTGGCCAGCGTTTTAGACGCACACTCTATAGCCTGCGTGCGTATGGCTATGGCCTCTCAGGATGAGCAACGCTTGTCCAAGGCGGCAGATGCCCTGCGCGAAGTCACACATGCCAGAGATGTTGCATTGTTAATCGAAGACCATATTCCATTGGTTGAACGCCTTGGCCTTGATGGTGTTCACCTGAGTGATGGTGCTCACCAAGTGCGTTATGCCCGCAAAGAACTGGGCCCTGACGCTATTGTTGGTGTTCACAGTTCAACGTCACGCCATGATGGCATGGGGGCTGGCGAGGCTGGTGCGGATTACGTCTGCTTTGGCCCTGTACGAGAAAGCACATTGGGCGACGGCAGCTTTGCCGAAACCGATCTGTTCGAGTGGTGGTCCGAAGTCATCGAAGTACCGGTAGTTGCTGAGGGCTTGCTGAACCTTGAAATGATCAAAACGCTCACCCCAATGACAGACTTTTTTGCTATCGGAGATGAGATCTGGTCAACGGATGATCCGGTTGCGGCCCTCACGACTTTACGCGAAGCGATGTCCTAAACCTTAAAAGAACACACGTTCTATACACCAAAATGCACCAACAGCTGCAATGATGCAGGATGCAGGGATCGCGATCCCTGCCCTGTACCAGGATTTGCGTGCGAACCATCCAACGGCTAGGAATGCCAGCGCGATAACTGTGAGTTGGCCCAATTCCACGCCAATGTTGAACGCAATCAATGCAGGAATAAATTGTTCGTCAGGCAAACCAAACTCGCCCAACACGGACGCAAAACCAAGTCCGTGCAATAGGCCAAACCCGAAAATCACAAACGTACGCCACGGATTCAATCCTTTGGCAAAGATGTTTTCGACAGCAACGTAGACGATGGACGCTGCAATAAGTGGCTCAACAATACTGCCAGGTACGTTGACCAAGCCCATCGCGCCCAATGCGAGCGTAACAGTGTGCGCAAGCGTAAAGGCACTGATCTGCCAGACCAGTGGACGCATTCGTGTGCTTAGAAAGAACAACCCTAAAACAAACAGGATGTGATCAAGACCTTTAGGTAAAATATGGTCAAATCCGACGGGAATATATGCGGTGAATGTTTCCCACGCGGTCGATTCGCCGCCACCTGCGATCAATATCGATGGGCTAGAAGTACCCGGATCAACGTATCCCGTGAAGGGTGCCTCCACTCCTTGTTGGCGCAATACCAATGCACCGCGTCCAGTGGGCCAATTGATGATCACCTCACCTGCGCTTGCTGGCACAACCCCGCTCAGCGCCAGTGTGGAAATACGGGGTTGTTCGAAATCGGGCATAATCGCTAGCTCGAAGTTCGAAATAGTGAGGGCAACGGCCTGATCATCGACCGCAACCAGCGGTGTCGCGTTGAAACCATTGATAATCCCAGGCAAACGCCCCTCGATCTCCGCAGCGTTCAATTTACGTAGCGCGTCGTAACTTTCAGCCTCATCGGCTTCGTCAGTATCTGTAACTACATCGAGGTTAATACCAGCCAAGAAAGCCTCGACATTCAGACGCATCGCGAACGTAAGATTACCTTCCACAACTTCTAGGTCTGCAATGGTTGGCACTGTCTCGTGCGCACTCACAAATGTGGCACCTGAGACAAGTAAGCTTGACATCAGCACTACAAAGCGCAGCTTGAGTGTTAACCAATAGAAAGCTCTCGTCATGAAGTTGTCCCATCTTGTTCTTGCTGTAACCCTCAGTCTATCCGCGACGAGCGCCTTTTCACACGAGTTTTGGATTGAACCGCAAAAGTTTCAAGTGGAAAACGGCGAGATTATGGAGATTGACCTAAAGAATGGTCAAAACTTCGTTGGATCAAGGCTTTCGTATTTTGAAAAACAATTTTCACGCTTTGAATTGGTGCAAGGCGACGTGTTAACGCCTGCGCAAGGACGCTCCGGTGATCAACCGGCATTGACCACAAGTGTTGATCAAGATGGATTGCTGGTTATCTTACACGAAACAACACCAGCGGCGATAAAATACAAAGAATGGGCAAAGTTCGCAAAGTTTGCAGCACATAAGGATTTCAAGAATGCGGAAGCCGATCACAAAGCTGCTGGCTGGCCAAGCGAGAACTTCAGAGAGAGTTATACCCGACACGTCAAAGCACTGATTGCTGTTGGTTCGGGAGATGGATCGGACCAAAACTATGGTATGGAAACCGAGTTTGTCGCCCTAAGCAATCCCTACGGCGATGGTTTTGATGGCAATATGCAGGTCCAACTTCTCTTTGAAAACACGCCACGCCAGAATACACAGGTTGAAGTTTTTGAACGTGCACCTGACGAAACAGTTTCGATCACCCTGCACCAAACTGATGACAACGGCATTGCGCAAATTCCCGTGAAATCAGCGCACACGTACCTATTTGACGCCGTTGTTTTGCAGCCCCACACCAAAGACGACAAAGCGGTTTGGCAAACACTGTGGGCAGCACTCACGTTTCAGGTTCCAAAATAAGCAGATCGCCTTGCGCCTGTCGGCGTCTCAGTCCAAGACTATTCACATGAACAAACAACCTGATATCTTATGCATTGGCAGCGTTCTTTGGGACGTCATTGGCCGATCGTCCCGCGCAATGCGCCAAGGCTTTGATGTGCCCGGACGTATAACCCGCCTGCCGGGCGGCGTTGCAATGAACATCGCTATGACACTGGCACGCTTTGGTATGACGCCAGCGCTTCTGACCGCACTTGGGCGCGACGCAGAGGGTGATGAACTGATGGCCGCTTGCGCAGCACGTGGCATGATCACCGACACGATCTACCGATCCGAGGATTTGCCAACTGACAGTTATATGGCCGTAGAAGGTGCTAATGGCCTAATTGCCGCTATCGCTGATGCGCATTCGTTAGAAGCTGCTGGCGCAAAGATTTTGCGCCCCCTTTCCGATGGCACCTTAGCGGACCCAGATCACCTTTTTGATGGGCTGATTGCACTGGACGGCAACTTGACAGTCGAGCTGTTGTCAGAAATTGCCAACGATCTCTCCCTTATCAAGGCAGACCTACGCGTCGCCCCTGCCTCGCCTGGCAAGGCAGAACGCCTGTTGCCTTTTCTCCACGCAGGTCGCGGCACACTCTATGTTAATTTGGAGGAAGCTGGCCTCCTTTGCCAAACGACATTCACATCATCCAGCGACGCCGCTGCTGCGCTGCTGGCAAAAGGTGCCGCACGTGTTCTGGTGACCAATGGTGGATCAGACGCCAGCGAAGGCACGGAAGATGAAATCATCAGTCAAACACCACCGCAAGTGCTGGTGGCCCGCATAACGGGCGCAGGCGATACATTTATGGCCGCTCACATTGCAGCAGAATCCCGTGGTGCGGACCGCAAGACTGCCTTAAACAAAGCCCTTAAGTCAGCAGCCACCTATGTTTCTGGAGAACCTGTATAATGACACTATTCACCCCATCTGCTGAAGTGGCAAAAGCGCAAGCCGAAGGAACCCCGGTGGTTGCATTAGAAAGTACGATCATTACGCATGGGATGCCCTATCCCCAAAACCTAGAAGTTGCGCGTCAGGTCGAAGCGGATGTACGTGCCGCTGGTGCTGTTCCCGCAACGATGGCTGTGTTGAACGGCACACTGCGAGTTGGTTTAGACGATGCTGAACTTGAGGCTTTGGCCAAAGCCAAAGGCGTCGCCAAGCTTTCACGCGCAGATATGGCCGCGTGCATTGCAACTGACGGCACAGGTGCTACAACGGTTGCTGCAACAATGATCGCTGCCCATTTGGCTGGTATTCACGTCTTCGCAACGGGTGGTATTGGTGGCGTTCATAAAGGCGCTGAGCTTAGCTTTGATATCTCGGCCGATTTGATGGAATTGGCACAAACGCCTGTGACGGTTGTGGCCGCCGGTGCCAAGGCGATCCTTGATATCCCCAAGACACTTGAGGTTCTCGAAACTCAAGGCGTCCCAGTCATCGCATATGGCCAAGATGACATGCCCGCATTCTGGTCTCGCGAAAGCGGACTGCCAGCCCCCTTGCGTATGGACGATCCAGCGCAAATCGCTGCGGCCCATAGGCTACGCGGTGAAATGAGAGTGCCTGGCGGTCAATTAATTGGGAACCCAATCCCAAAAGACGCAGAGATCAGTGCCGAAGTTCTGGCCCCAATTATTGCGCGAGCTCAGGCAGATGCAGATTCCTTTGGCATCGCGGGTAAAGCCGTAACCCCTTACTTGTTGCAACGCATTTTTGAGTTAACCGAGGGCAAATCCCTCGAAGCTAATATTGCACTGGTGCGTAACAATGCGAAGTTAGCGGCAGGAATAGCCAAACATTTAGCAGATTACTCTACAAAATAACTCAAAATTGCAGCCAACCATTGTAGCATCAGATCAAAGCGCCTACCTAGAACGACAAATTATATCGGACACACCATGAACACCCCATTCGATTTAGAAACACCTCGCCGCGCTAGCTTACTTGCACGCCTTCGATCTTCGTTTTTGACCGGATTGGTGGTTATTGCCCCCGTTTGGCTTACGGTTTGGTTAATCTGGAGCGTTGTCGGTTGGATTGATGGTGCGGTCCTGCCTTGGGTCCCTAATTCATACCAACCCGACAAGATGATCCAAGACTTGCTTGGGTTAGAGCGTGATGTCCAAATCGATGTGCGCGGCATCGGTGTTGTTATATTCTTGGTGTTCACAATCATCGTTGGCTGGATGGCCAAAGGCTTTATGGGGCGCTCGCTGATACGTTTTGCTGAAGGCATCGTTGAACGTACGCCGGTTGTGCGCTCAATCTATTCAGGCATCAAACAGATCTCTGAAACAGTATTTGCCCAAACCGAGCGCTCGTTTGAAAAAGCCTGTTTGATCGAATACCCGCGCAAAGGGATTTGGGCTATCGGTTTTATCTCTACTACTGCGAAGGCTGAAATTTCTGACCGCGCGGGTAAAGATGGTGGCGCTATGTCGATCTTCTTACCGACAACACCAAATCCTACTTCTGGGTTCTTGCTGTTCGTTCCAGCAAAGGATGTGATCGAGCTAGACATGAGTGTTGAAGACGCCGCAAAGTTGGTGATCTCTGCAGGGCTGGTCTACCCCAATGCAAAAGACCCGACAGAACCCGAAGTTTAAGGTGCCTCCTGTCGAGCTATTCGAATAACGCCGTCCAAGACTGGATCCTAATAGGTCGTGAACCGGACTTTCCGCCTAACGCCAATTGGCCATTACGCGGCTCAAGCATCTTAGTTGAATTGCACTCAACCATAATCCCGATAGGCCAAAAAAAACGCCAGCACGAGGCTGGCGTAAAGTTATTGAGGCAGGTTTCATACAGGCAAGAAACCTATCGAGCAGTAGAGACTTTATAAACCTTTGGCGGTGCTTGGCCAAGCTAAAAATTTCGCCTTGCATGTCAGTGCAATTGCGCCAGGTGGTAATAAAACAAGGGCGTAAAGGGATTGTTGCACAAATGAGATCAGTATTTTTCCAAAAATTTAGAGGGGTTTACGCAGCCTCAATACATACAACGGCAGCGATTCTTATCGATTCTGAAGCGCATGCAGAATCGGCTAATGGCATAGCTATGTATGGTGAACCTATTCTACCACAGGATTTTGTGTCCCTACCCTACGCAAACTCTGATGCACCCAAAGGTGGTGCAATTATTATAGGAAATACTGGCGAATTCGATTCGCTTAACCCGTATATCGCCAAAGGAACGGTTCCTAGGCAGCTTCATTTTTTTCACACATGAATCGTTAATGGGGCGCACACAAGACGAGCCTTTTAGGCTTTATGGCCTGATTGCCGAATCAATTAACACAGATGAAGATCGCACTTCGGTCGAATTCAAACTTTGCTCAGGAGCAAAATTCTCCGATGATTCTCCGACTAAAGTTGAAGATGTCATATGGATTTTTAAGAATTTGGGAACCGAAGGACATCAACATTATCGTGGTTTGTGGCCCAAAATCTCAAGCGTTTAAAAAACTGGACCGTCTAGCGTTCGCTTTAACTTTGCTGAAGAGAACCGTGAATTGGCGCTTTTGGCAGTCATGTGCTCGATCATGCAAAAAAGACAATGGGAAGGTCAAGAATTATCAGATGCTAAAATCGCAGACATTCCTATAGGTTATGGCCCTTATGTGATCACCAAGTATGACGCTGGCCGTTCAGTACAGTTAACGCGCAACAAAATGTATTGGGGTTCCGACGCCAACCTCCCACGGCACAGAGGTACAAATAACTTCGATCAGATCACTTTGGACTTCTGCGGCGACTCTACCGCGCAATACGACGCCTTCAAAGCTGGCCAAGTATCCGCACAACGCGAATTTAACGTTAAACACTGGAATAGCCGCTATGATGTCCCACGTGCCCTTGCTGGTGATGTTGTATAACCGGAGTTCCCGCACAAAAAGCCATCAGGTATGACCGGCTTTGTTAGGAACTCACGCGGTGCACGGTTTGATGATTGGCGTGTACGCGCGGCTTTGATCCAAGCCTTCAACTTTGAGTTCACCAATAGCGCCCTCACAGGCGGCGCACAGACACGTATCACGTCCTACTTCTCGAACCAACTGCATGCTATGGAAGAGGGCCAAGCAAAGGGGCGTACTGCAGAGCTGTTGACACCTTTTGCAGCAGATACGCCTCGAGGCCTGATGGAAGGTTACGTACTTCTGTATCTGATGTTCTGAACGCAATCGTCAGGGCATTCGCAGCGCGATTGCTTTGCTCAAAAAAGCCCGTTGGGAGCCAGTTGATGGCATGATGCAAAACGCTGACGGCGAAAGCCTTAGTCTGACGATCCTATTTGCTCAAGGTAAGTCAGAGCATAAGGCCATCACTGATCTGTACCTTGGTGCACTGAAACGTCTGGATGTCGCAGCTGAAGTCGAAACAGTAGACAACGCTCAGCACGTGGAGCGCACGGGTAAGTTTGACTTTGACGTCACATACTACCTCCGCTCACTGTTCCTTTCAACGGGCAACGAGCAGCAGTTTTATTGGGGCAGCCCGTCTGCTTCAATGGAGTGCAGTCGCAATCTAATGGGCGCACAAAGCCCAGCTGTTGATGCGATGTTTGCTGCTGGCTCAAAAGATGACTTTGTCGCAGCTGTACGGGGTCTTGATCGCGCGTTGATTACCGACCGCTATGTGATCGCGTTCTGGCAGTCTACAACAGGCCGTATCGTACATGTGAAATAGATGAAGTATCCGGGAAACCTGCCGATCTACGGCGATTCCCGATACTACATGCCGGAAGTATGGTGGTGGGAAAATTAATCTCCCTTCTTTCTATTGAAGTCACAATACTTTTACGACAAAGCCCTAGGGGTCACAAATTTCTGGCGCTTTGCGCTTCACCGATCAGGACGCACACATGATACGTAAAATTGCTGCCGAAGGCTTAGGAACTTCTCTTCTTCTTATTGGAGTTGTTGGTTCTGGGATAATGGGAGAAAGCCTAGCTGATGGGAACACTGCCATCGCACTATTGGCAAACGCTATTGCGACGGGCTGTATGCTTTACGTCATTATCACAGTCTTGGGTCCAATATCTGGCGCTCATTTCAATCCTGCTGTAACCTTAGCCTTCTACTTGCGCGGCAACTTGGATCGCGCCACGGCGCTTGCATATGTTCCTACACAGATCATTTGTGGAATTTTAGGCGTTTGGGCAACGCATTTCATGTTCGATCTACCAATATTACAGGCGTCTAGCACAATGCACCGCACAGGAATTTCACAATGGTGGTCTGAAGGAATTGCGACTTTTGGCTTGTTGTTCGTCATTTTTGGCGGGATTAAATCGCGCCCAGAGGCAGTACCTGCGCTTGTCGCAATGTACATCACCGGTGCGTATTGGTTCACATCATCGACCAGCTTTGCCAACCCAGCCGTCACAATTTCACGCGGTTTCAGCGACACCTTCGCTGGCATCTACCCCGGTCACATTGCGGCATTCATTGTTGTTCAGGTTATCGTGGTCTTTGTCGCCCACAAGATATTGGTCGCGCTATTTTCTGAGGACTAATTTAGCGACGTGACCCATAGGATAGATGCATCTTCATCACTAAGAGACACCACGTTGTGCCCCATGGTCGCGTCATAATAAGCGCTGTCGCCACGACGCATTTCAACGGGTTCATAGAACTCTGTGTACAGCTGCACAACGCCCGTCAGCACATAAATAAACTCTTCACCATCGTGGCGCACCCAGCCGTCGAACTCATCCATAGAGCGGGCGCGTACACGCGCGCGGTACGGCAACATCTTTTTCTGCGTCAACGTCTCAGCCAACAACTCGTGCTCATAAGTCACCGTTACTGTCGCATTGCCTTCGCCGTTTTTGGTGACAGCCATGCGGCCGCCCACTTGGCCTTGTGCGGGTGGCGTAAACAATTGCGGTACGGAGATATCTAGTCCGATGGCCAACTTCTTTAGCGCTTCATAGGTTGGCGACATTTGACCATTTTCGATTTTAGACAATGTTGAACGAGCCAAACCTGCCTGTCCTGCAGCTTGTTCAAGCGTCCAATCACGCGCTTTGCGCAATTCGCGCACGCGCATACCCAAATCAAGCGGTTCCCCAGTTTCGGTTGCACCACCTTCACGGGCGATCTTGATCAGCGATTTGGGATCTTTTGATGTCATGCCCGTTCTATAGATGTCGCGTGCCGGCCATGCAACGTGCGCCTTGTGCGGCACGCAAGCACAGGCTAGCAAATGTTATGCTATCGATTTTTGATAATGGCCCACAAGCGCCCTACCCTCGACTATTTAATATGGCGGCCCATGTTTTGGCGCAAAGTCGTGTTTGCCCTGATAAAATCGCGCTGCAAATTTTGCACACGGATCACTCCGATGCTTGGACGTACAGAGAACTTGAAGCCGCTGTTTTAGGAATTGCTGCCGGCTTATTAGAGAGTGGCGCACAAACCGGCGATCTAATCCTAATGCGCCTTGGAAATACAGTTGACTATCCACTGACATATCTTGGTGCGCTTGCTGCTGGATTAGTTCCGGTCCCGACCTCCGCGGCATTGACGCTGCCAGAAGTCGAACGGATCATTGAAGAGTTATCACCGACATTGATCGTCCGCGATACCGCCGTAATCTGCCCCGAAACTAGCAATCAAATCCACCTACCGCAGTTGCAAGCCATGTGCGACCTATCACCGGTGGGCTATCACATGGGTGAACCTGAACGGTTGGGCTATGTCGTCTATACTTCAGGCACGTCGGGTAAACCACGCGCCGTTGCCCACGCACACCGTGCGATTTGGGCCCGTCAAATGATGTTTGAGGGATGGTATGGGTTGCGGACCGACGACCGCGTTCTGCATGCTGGTGCATTCAATTGGACCTATACCATGGGAACCGGACTGATGGACCCCTGGACCATCGGTGCGACGGCGATGATCCCCGCTGCGGGCACACAATCTAATGCACTCCCAACATTGCTGGCCAACAACGATGCAACGATCTTTGCGGCTGCTCCTGGCGTTTATCGCCAGTTGTTACGTGATTGTGAAACACTAACCTTACCAAATTTGCGACACGGATTGAGTGCCGGAGAAAAGCTACCTACTGCGACCCGCACCGCTTGGAGCAAGGCAACCGGAACGTCAGTTTTTGAGGCATATGGTATGTCAGAATGTTCAACATTCTTATCGGGTAGTCCCTCACAACCCGCTCATGGCGATAGATTAGGACAACCCCAGACAGGCAGACGGATTGCAATCCTTGGACCAGACGGACCAGTCTCGCGTGGCAATGAGGGTACCATCGCGGTGCACAAGAGCGACTGTGGCCTAATGATGGGATACCTTAAAGCCCCTGAAGAAACGGCTGCTAAGATGCAGGGTGAGTGGTTTCTAACCGGGGATCAAGGGATCATGCACCATGACGACCAAATCAGTTACCTTGGACGTGATGATGATATGATGAATGCGGGTGGTTATCGCGTTTCACCCATAGAGGTAGAGCAGGTATTCAATGGCTACTCAGGCATGGACTCCGTTGCCGTGACCCAAGTTGAAGTTAAAACCGACACATATGTAATAGCAGCTTTTTATACGGGACCCGTTGCGCTAGAGGAAAACGAACTCAACGCTTACGCGGCCCACCAATTAGCACGCTACAAGCAACCACGACTTTACATCCACATCGACACATTGCCGATGGGTGCAAATGGCAAGATCCTTAGAAAAGAATTGCGTGATAGGTATACCCCAAAAAGCCACTGATCCCTCGCACCTGCCTGTGATTTAAGATATGGCAGCTCAAGATTCACAATTTTCGACCAAATGAGGCCCATATGACAACGCAACCGATCAAACTTGATATCATGTCAGACCCAATTTGCCCGTGGTGTTTCATCGGCAAGGCCTATTTGGACAAAGCGCTGTCTGCACATCCTAACCATCCATTTTTGATCGAATGGCACCCATTTCAATTGAACCCCGATATGCCCGCAAATGGCATGGGACGCCGCGAATACCTCGAGGGTAAATTCGGTAGCAAAGAAGCAGCAGTGCGCGCCTATGCCCCAGTTGTAGAAAGTGCCAAAACCGCCGGTGTCGCAATCGATTTTGAAGGCATGCAACGTACGCCAAACACAATCAACGCCCACCGTTTGATCCATTGGGCCGGCATTGAGGGGCGCCAAACGGCAGCTGTGTCTGCCCTGTTCAAAGCATATTTCACCGATGCGCACGACATTGGTGACCCGGATGTCTTGATCGATATTGCAAAAAGTGTAGAAATGAATGGTGACGTTGTAAAACGTCTTTTGGACAGTGACGAAGATTTGAAATTGATCCAAGACCGTGACAAGCACAGCCGCAAGATGGGTATTAATTCTGTTCCAACATTTATCATTGCGAACCAACACGCGGTTCCAGGTGCGCAACCTCCTGAATTATGGGCACAAGTTATCGCAGACTTAACAGCTCAAGCGGATGCACCTTAACAAATATGCATACAAAAAATGCGCTGAAGTACATCTCTAAAGATTAGCCATTTTCAATCATAGGTAATTGGCACATACGCCTTAGTGAAGCGATATAGCAGCGCTATGGAATGAGAAAATGTCGATATCACCGAAACAAATCATGGGACGCACAGAATTCGTCGCCCTCATGGCGATGATGTTTGCGACTGTCGCTTTCTCCATAGATGCAATGCTGGCCGCTATCCCCGATATAGCAGACGAAATTGCACAAGGCAGCGCATCACACGCGGCTTGGATACTGACATCATTTGTTGGCGGAATGGGGCTGGGAACCTTTTTCGCGGGCCCATTGTCTGACGCCTATGGGCGTAAACCTATAGTATATGCAGGTGTAGCGATCTATATCATCAGCGCGATGTTTGCCTGGTATTCTTCTTCACTAGAATGGGTATTGGTTGCAAGGTTCTGCCAAGGTTTAGGTGCCGCAGGACCTCGTGTTGTTTCAATGGCAATGGTACGCGATCTTTTCTCTGGTCGAGAAATGGCCCGGATCGTATCGGTCGCAATGACGATCTTCATCCTCGTACCCGCAATTGCCCCAGCAATGGGGCAACTGATCATAAATGCCTTTGGGTGGCGCAGTATTTTCGGCGCCTTCATCGCCTTCTCGCTGATCGTAGTGGTGTGGGTCGCCACACGCTATACTGAGTCATTGGAACTTGAAGATCGTCGCCCATTACAAATGGGGTTGATGATCGATGCCGTTAAGCAACTTCTCACACATAAAACGGTTAGGCTGTCGATCCTAATCCAGACCCTGATGCTGGCCATGTTGTTTTCAACCCTCATTTTGATCCAGCCAATCTATGACCAAATTTATGATCGCGCGGAAACATTTCCTTTCTGGTTTGGAGCCGTGGCGTTGTTTTCAGGGGCTTCCAGCCTCCTAAATGCCTATATCGTGACCCGATTTGGCATGTACAAAGTGGTCACACGGACCTTGTTCATCCAAGTCATAATTGGTGCCATTGTTTTGATAGCGTTGTTTCTGTTTCCAGCAATCAGTTTTCCCCTATTTGTCTTTTGGCAGTTTTGCCTGTTTTCACAGGCTGGTCTCACAATGGGCAACCTCAACGCGATTTCGATGGAACCAATGGGCCATATTGCAGGCATGGCGGCATCTGTAATTGGGTCGATTTCGACCCTTGGGGGCGCGCTGATCGCATCCCCTGTGAGTTTGTTTCTCAGCGACACCCCTACGCCGCTGATCATAACGGTCTTGGGGTTTGGCCTATGCGCCATGTTTTTGATGCGCCAGGTAAACTGTCACCTCACTGAAGACTAAGTTTTTTACGCTTTTTTTCTGCGACGACACGTTCCGCCAAATCACGCGCGATAGAAAACGCGCCTTTTATCTTGTCCCCGTCCTTTTTCCAGTCTCGCAAAACAACGATCTTGTTATCTTTCAGCTTCGCTGCACCACCCTCGTTTCCAAGGAAATCAACCAAGCCAGCCGGAGAGGCGAATTTGTCATTCTGAAACTGAATCGTGACGCCTTTTGGTCCACCATCTAATTTGGAAATACCCGCTTTTTTACACATGGCTTTGATCCGAACGATCAGCATCAATGTGTTCACTTCGCGCGGCAATGTGCCAAATCTATCGATCAACTCGGCAGCAAAGCCTTCCAGCTCAACCTTTGTACTCAGCCCACTGAGGCGGCGATATAGACCCAATCGAACATCCAAATCAGGCACATAAGTCTCTGGGATCAGGACTGGCACGCCCAGCTTGATCTGTGGTGCCCACTGATCGTCATCATCTGAAAGACCTTCCAACTGGCCCGACTTAATTTTGGCAATCGCCTCTTCGAGCATGGATTGATACAACTCAAAGCCAACATCACGCATCTGCCCAGATTGTTCCTCACCCAGAAGGTTCCCTGCCCCGCGAATATCAAGATCTTGAGACGCCAGGGTAAAACCCGCGCCCAAAGTATCGAGCGAGCCAAGAACGCGCAAACGCTTCTCTGCCATCGTTGTCAACTTAGCTCGCGGTTTGGTTGTTAAATAGGCATATGCACGTGTTTTTGAGCGCCCCACACGACCACGAATTTGATAAAGTTGAGCAAGACCAAACATATCAGCACGGTGCACAATCATCGTATTGGCCGTTGGGATATCAAGGCCAGATTCAACAATCGTAGTCGCCAGCAGAACATCATATTTACCGTCGTAAAACGCGTTCATACGGTCGTCCAACTCACCTGCAGCCATCTGGCCGTTGGCAACTATATATGACACCTCTGGAACGTGTTCTTTCAAGAAGTCCTCGATCTCTCCAATGTCGGAGATACGTGGGACCACGTAGAAGGACTGTCCGCCGCGATAATGTTCTCGCAGCAATCCCTCGCGGATCGTGATTTTGTCAAATTCACTGACATACGTACGGATAGCCAAACGATCCACAGGCGGTGTACCAATGATCGATAGATCACGAACACCAGTTAGGGACAATTGCAAAGTCCGTGGGATTGGCGTGGCCGTCAGTGTCAGGACGTGAATGTCAGAACGCATCTGCTTAAGACGCTCTTTATGGGTCACGCCAAAGTGCTGCTCTTCATCAATGACCAACAAGCCAAGGTTCTTGAAACGGATGTTCTTAGCCAACAGTGCATGGGTACCAATCACGATGTCAATCGTTCCAAGTGACATGCCATCACGCGTCGCATCCGCATCCTTCTTGGACACGAAGCGACTAAGCTGACGTACTTCGATCGGAAAGCCGCGGAAGCGTTCAGCAAAGGATTTATAATGCTGACGGGCAAGCAAGGTCGTCGGCGCGACAATCGCCACCTGTGCACCTGACATAGCCGCAACAAATGCGGCACGCATCGCAACCTCGGTTTTGCCAAATCCAACATCACCACAAACCAGACGATCCATAGGCGAACCGCTGGTTAAATCATCAACAACATCGCCAATCGCGTTTAGCTGGTCATCCGTTTCAGAATATGGGAACCGTGCGCTAAAGGCGTCCCACATTCCTTCTGGCGGATCCATGACTGGCGCACGGCGCAATGCACGCTCTGCCGCAACACGAATAAGCTTTTCAGCCATCTCGCGAATGCGTTCTTTAAGACGCGATTTCTTAGCTTGCCACGCACCACCACCTAGACGGTCCAAGAACCCTTCATCATGGCCATATTTAGATAGCAATTCGATATTCTCGACTGGCATATACAGCTTGGTTTGCTCAGCATACTCAAGCAGAAGGCATTCATGTGCAGCGCCAGCAGCAGTGACAACTTCCATGCCTTGATAACGGCCAATCCCGTGATCTACGTGAACGATCAAATCACCGGGGCTCAGCGACTGCGTTTCGGTCAAGAAATTCGCCGCACGCTTTCGTTTCTTAGATGAGCGGATCAGCCTATCGCCCAAAATATCCTGTTCAGAAATCACTGTCAGATTGGGCGTTTCAAACCCGTGCTCCAAAGCCCATACTACCAAATGCAAACCACGCTTACCGACGCGCGATGCGTTTCTAATAGGCAGAACTTCGGACAAGCCTTCTTCTTCGATCAATCCAGTCAGGCGTTCCCGCGCACCTTCTGAGTAGCTCGCAATCACAACGGGATTGTCTTGTAGTTTAGCTTTAAGGTGTAACGCTAAGGAACCGAAAAGGCTTATACTTTCCTGCTGACGTTCAGGTGCAAAATTACGCCCAATTCGTCCACCAGCATCAGTGACATTTGGCCCCGTAGCCTGAGACAAAGCGGCGAATTGGATCACACGGCGCTCTGCGACAGTTGTGACCCAAGCGGCGTCATCCATATATAGGCCATGCGGCTTGCAAGGTTTGTAAACGCTGTCATTCTTTGAGCGATTATCCATCGCAAGTTTTCGCGTTTCGTATTGATCTTCGATCCCCTCCCAGCGGGCTAAACGCGCGCCCGTCATCTGGTCATCAAGCGTAATCGTAGCTTTCGGCAGGAAATCAAACAGCGTTTCAAGTTCGGTATGAAATAGAGGTAACCAATGCTCTGCGCCCTGATGTTTGCGCCCTGCGCTGATCGCCTCATACAGCGGATCATCCGTACCAGCGGCACCAAACTCTAGGCGGTAATTCTGGCGAAACCGCGTTACAGCAGGCTCGTCCAAGATGACCTCGGACACAGGTGCTAATTCAATTACATCCAGTTTTTCAGTTGTTCGTTGCGTGGCCGGATCAAAACGACGTGCACCGTCTAAAACATCCCCGAACAGGTCCAAACGGATCGGTCCCAAATCGCCTGGTGGGTAAATATCGATGATACCGCCACGCACTGCATAATCCCCCGGCTCCATAACCGTTGGACTTTGGACAAATCCCATGCGGACCAGGAAGTTGCGCAGCCCTTTTTCGTCAACACGACTGCCAACAGTCGCAGAAAACGCTGCCTCTTTCAGCAAAGCACGCGCCGGAACCCGCTGGGTAGCAGCGTTTAATGTTGTAAGTAAAACAAACCGTTTCGGCATCCCATGTACAAGTGCCGCCAACGTTGCCATGCGCTGCGCTGAAATATCGGCGTTCGGCGACACACGATCATAAGGCAGGCAATCCCACCCCGGGAAGACGATGACAGGTAGGTCTGGTGCAAAAAACCGCAAAGCATCCTGCATTGCCACCATACGCTTGTCGTCACGCGCAACGTGGCAGACTGGCTGACCACTCTTATCTAACTCTTGCAAGATCAGTTGAGCATCAAAGCCCTCTGGCGCACCGGATATGGTAATTTTTGATTTCGTGCTCATTGGGCGGCCTTGAATTTATCGTTGTGTAGGGACCTATGTCGAACAGCCCCGCTGTCAATGACGGTGGTTATTGCAGCAAAATTAAATCACGCATGTTCCAGAACATGCCCCAAAGGGCCGTCACTAATATTGCAATCATCCCAATGAATTGGGTGTACATCCGATGATGGTTCAAAAGCTTATAAAGCGCGTCACCCGTGCTTTGTTCCATCTGGTAACGCCGCGCTGTTGAGACGTTTAACATACCAACCAGTGCCGTAGGAAACGCCAACAAAAAGACGGCTTGGGCAAACTCTACCCAATAATAGAAACCCATAATCCCAAGGCCGGTAAGAACGAAACAAACGAAACCAAACAGCCAAAGCCCCAAGATATTGCTGAAGTGAACCAACCGGTTACAATTAATCCGCACCAGATCTTCTAGATCCGATTCCGCCTCAGCTCCGTAGCGCCGCGCCCTTTGGATTATATCGTTTGGAACGCCCAAAACCCAGTGACTGGCAGAGGACCACACGACAGCCAATCCGATCCAGAACCAAAGGTTCGAGAAAGAGCGCATATCGATGATTTCAAACAGAGTTTGCGTAAGGTTCAACGCTGCAGCCTTTTGTTTTTTACCCATCATTAGGGCATTGACGGTGTTCTACCCGTGCTTTGCGACAATTCCTACCCTTGCAGGGTGCAAAAAACCGTGTCAGCAAAGCTATGTATCGAAAAGGTGACCAACAATGCGCCCAACAATCAGCAAATTCCCTGCGACCCGCTTGCGTCGCACCCGCCAATCATCAGCAATTCGTGCCCTGACACGTCAAAATGACCTTAGCGTTGATGACTTTATTTGGCCCGTTTTTGTGCGCAGCGGTGAAGGAATCGAAGAACCAATCCCCTCAATGCCCGGCGTATTCCGACGTTCTGTTGATAAAGTCGTTGAAGCCGCACGTGAAGCAGCCGATCTTGGCATCCCTGCCATCTGTATTTTCCCCTACACAGGGATTGAGGAACGCACAGAAGATTGCGCAGGCGCTTGGGATCCTGAAAACCACGCTAACCGCGCAATTCGCGCGATCAAGGCTGCAGTTCCTGAAATTGCAATCATGACTGACGTCGCCTTAGACACATACAACATCAATGGACATGATGGATTTGTAGAGAATGGCGAGATCGTCAACGATCGCACAGTTGAGGCGCTTGTTAAGATGACACTCGCCCAAGCCGAAGCAGGTGCCAATATCATTGGTCCTTCTGATATGATGGACGGACGCATTGCCGCAATGCGTTCTGCACTTGAAGATGCGAAGCACCAAAACGTGATGATCCTCAGCTACTCCGCCAAATACGCGTCAGCATTCTATGGCCCTTTCCGCGACGCCGTTGGTGCATCTAGTGCATTGGTTGGGGACAAGAAAACCTATCAAATGGACCCTGCCAATTCAGATGAGGCACTGCGCCTCATTGAGCGAGACCTATCAGAAGGGGCGGATATGGTCATGGTAAAACCCGGTTTGCCCTACTTGGATATTTGTCACCGTGTCAAAGAAACATTTGGTGCACCCACCTATGCCTATCAGGTGAGCGGCGAGTACAGCATGATCAAAGCAGCGGCCCAGAATGGCTGGATTGATGAAGAGCGCGTGATGATGGAAAGCTTGATGGCATTTAAACGCGCAGGCTGCAGCGGAGTCCTGTCCTATTTTGCACCTGCAGCCGCACGGCTTTTGGCCGCAAAGCGGTAAGTTGCCCAAAACGTCCTTGTGACGTGACAAAGCACCACAATAGGCGTATGTCTGCAAACAAGATCGGAAAATCCGGCGAGCAGTATTAAAATTACGGGCGATTAACATGACCAATACAAACTTCTCGCGCCGCGCATTCGCGCTTGGCGCTTTGGCAACAACCACAGCTGTAGCAGCTTGTGGCAATGGTGTTGGTGGGCGCGGTGCTGCGACCATTGATGCACGGGTTCAAGCAACATTGACTGAAATGTACCGCAATTATCCCAACACTATTGATTTGGCGAACAAATCCAACGGTATGTTGGTTATGCCACTAGTAACCGAAGCTGGTTTAGGCTTTGGCGGCGCTTATGGGCGTGGCGCGCTTTTGGTGGGTAATACCAGCGTTGACTATTATTCGGTGACCAAGGCCTCTGGCGGGTTACAAGTTGGCGCACAACAATATGCGCACGTCCTGTTTTTCATGACCGATCAATCACTTAATGATTTCCGCCGTTCACGTGGCTGGGCTGCAGGTGCTGATCTGGAATATGTTATAAACTCAAGAGGTGACAGCTTGGCAGCCGACACGACAACAATTTTGTCCCCTGTCCTAGCCGCTGTTTTTGGACGTGCAGGTTTGCGTCTCGGCGCGACCCTAGAGGGAACAAAATATTCGCGGATCATTCCGTAAGCATTAAATAAAAACTTACAAAAAGAGGCCGCAAACTTTTGACAGTTGGCGGCCCCTTTTTTTTCGTTTCGATCATCCAAAATTTAGCAATCGATGCTTAGAGACGTTTGATCAGGCTTGAGGTGTCCCAGCGGCCGCCACCCATTTTCTGAACATCTTTATAGAATTGATCAACCAATGCCGTAATCGGCAAAGACGCATCAATTTCATTAGCTGTGCTTAGACAAATGCCCAAATCCTTGCGCATCCAATCCACTGCAAATCCGTGATCAAAGTGGTCATCCAGCATCGTCTCGTTGCGATTGGCCATTTGCCAGCTGCCAGCTGCACCTTGGCTGATCACCTCAACAACGGCGCGACCATCCAGACCCGCTTTTTGCGCAAAGTGCAGCGCTTCAGACAGTCCCTGAACCAACCCAGCAATTGCAATTTGATTGCACATCTTGGTCATTTGGCCTGCCCCAGAAGCACCAATGCGACGGCAAATCTTGGAATAGACCTCCATGATAGGAAGTGCGCTATCAAATGCATCTTCATCAGCGCCGCACATAATAGACAGCACGGCGTTCTCAGCCCCTGCTTGACCGCCTGAAATTGGGGCGTCGATAAAGGATATTCCCACCTCAGCGGCAGCAGCATACAGCTCAGCCGTAGCCTTTGCTGAAACCGTCGTGTGATCCACGAACACAGACCCTTTGGACATCCCCGAAAATGCACCATCTGCCCCCAAACAGACCGAGCGCAGATCATCGTCATTGCCCACACAGGCCATAACAAAATCAGCACCCAATGCTGCTTCGCGCGGCGTCGTGCCCGCTGCACCGCTGTACTTTTGCGCCCATGCCTTTGCTTTGGATTCCGTTCGATTAAAGACAGTCACATCATGGCCCGCGCCCTGTAAATGCCCTGCCATTGGTGCGCCCATGACGCCCAAACCTAAAAATGCTAGCTTAGTCATGTTGTTTCCTCATGATGTGGTGTTGCTTTCAACTTGATCCATACCTAACAGTCATACCAAAGGGGTCAACACGCGAGGGGCGCAATGATACTTGTGTTTCAATGGTTGGTACGGCTTGCGGCGGCCTTGATTGGGTTGATCGTATTCGGTGCTTTTTTAGCATATTATTTAGCATCTCGGTCCCTGCCCGATTACGATGCCACGCTAGAATTAGCAGGACCAAACGCCCCCATCGAAATCGTCCGTGATCATGCAAATGTGCCGCATATTTTAGCTGAAACAGACCATGACGCCTATTTTGGCCTTGGCTTTGCCCACGCACAGGATCGTCTTTGGCAGATGATTGTGCTGCGCCGCACCGCGCAGGGACGGCTATCCGAACTGTTTGGCCGTTCTACAATAGAAACCGATACATACATGCGCCGGTTCGATATCTATCAATTGGCCCTTTCATCAATTGCTGCTCAAGACGCACAAACCATCGCTGCGTTAGAAGCATACTCTGAGGGCGTAAATGCCCAGTTTCAACAAATTAATCGCGGCTCATCAGGACGCGGAGCACCTGAACTGTTCTTGTTCAATACGCCATTCGCGCCATGGCGCCCCGCAGACTCACTTGCGATCCTCAAATTGGTGGCTCTGCAATCATCCGGTCATTTGGCTGATGAAGTTTTACGTGCACGTATGTCACTCGCACTCCCAGACAGCGACCGCCTCAATGATATACTTCCGGATTCACCCGGCGTTGGCGTTGCAAGCCTGCCAGAATACGCCAACCTGGTCCCAGGTGCGCCACAATATATGGCAACCAACACCACTCCAAACCATCCGTTGTCGCCCTTCAAAGCGCGTGGGTTCAGTGGAGCCTCGAATGCATGGGCAGCAGCCGCAAGTCGCTCTGCAACAGGCGGCACGTTGCTGGCCAACGATCCTCACATGACCTTCACTGCGCCCTCAATCTGGTATCTTGCCCGTCTAGAGTTGCAGCTTGGAGGTGTCATCGGTGCCACAGTGCCGGGCATCCCATCAATCTGGTCAGGCCGAAGTGCAAAATTGGGTTGGGGTGTCACAACAGCATATGTTGATGATCAAGACGTTGTTATTGAGCAACTAAATCCTGAGAACTCTGGGGAATACCTCACTCCAACGGGGTTCAAGAAGTTCCAATCTCGACCCACCATCATTAACATCAAAGGCGAAGCCCCCGTAACCGTCACGCTGCGGTGGTCAGACAATGGGCCTATCCTGCCTGGCAGCTTTCAAAACCTGCGCGCTGTGATCCCTCGAGGGCATGTTGCCGCATTGTCATCAACAGCCCTTAGCCCCAACGACACCACGCTCAGCGCTAGCATTCGCCTGATGCAATCGACCACGGTCGAAGATGCGCTTTTCGCAGGATCGCTGCACATGGCACCCGCACAAAACCTGACGGTTGCGGACCAATCCAAGATTGCCATGAAAACGATCGGCTCCGTACCAAACCGTAAGACCGACCACCAAAGTGAGGGCCGACTACCAAGCCTTGGTAGTTCTGCGAGCAATCACTGGGATGGCATAATGCCCTATGCGTCGAACCCAGAGTTTATCGAACCCATGGGTGGCCTGCTTGGGAACACCAATAACAAAACCGTCGAACGTCCCTTTCCTAACCACATCTCATTCACATGGGGTGACACTCAGCGGGTTCAACGTTGGCAGCGCCTTATGCAAGTTCGCCAAGTGCACACGCGTGACAGCTTTGTTGAGGCACAGCTGGACACCGTCAGCTTCACCGCTCGCGCATTGTTACCGTTAATGGGTGCAGAGCTCTGGTTCACAGGCAGAGCCGCTCCAGAGGGTACAATCCAACGCGAACGCCAACGTGCCCTGACGTTGCTTGCCAACTGGAACGGCGAAATGAACGAGCACCTTCCAGAACCCTTGATTTACGCAACTTGGGTCCGCGCGCTACAATCGCGCTTGATCAAAGACGAACTTGGCCCACTGGCTGCTGAAATTACCCACGTTGAACCACTGTTCATCGAACGGGTATTCCGCGATATCAATGGTGCCTCTGAATGGTGCGATATCCTACAAAGCGCCCCAGTCGAGACCTGTGCAGACATGGCACGCCTCGCGCTCGATGACGCCCTACTCGAGATTTCAGAAAACTGGGGTACAGCCTTCGAAAGCCTACGTTGGGGCGATGCGCACCAGGCAACCCACGACCATGAAACACTGGGCGACGTGCCTTTGCTTCGATATTTCGTAAACATCCGCCAATCGACTTCGGGTGGCGATAACACCCTAAATCGTGGCCTCACATCTGGGACTGGCCCAAACCCGTTCCAGAACGTTCATGGTGCGGGTTATCGCGGTGTCTATGATTTCGCGGACCCAGACAGCTCAGTATTTGTGACCTCTACGGGCCAGTCTGGTCATTTCCTATCGCGACATTATGGCGACCTTGCGCAACTTTGGCGGCGCGGTGAATACATCTTAATGTCTCTTGATACAGACCTTGCACGTGGGGCTCCTGTTGGGATCACCACCTTAAATCCGGTGAACTGATATGGCACGCGTTATCCTTTTTAATAAGCCTTTTGGCGTCCTGTCACAGTTTACCGACAACGGCAGCGATGGTTCTCCTCGCCCAACTTTGTCGAAATACATCAACGTGCCGCGGGTCTATCCAGCAGGTCGTTTGGACCGTGACAGCGAGGGCTTGATGGTTTTAACCGACAATGGCGCGCTGCAGTCCAAAATTTCGGACCCGAAGAACAAGATGACGAAAACCTATTGGGTTCAAGTTGAGGGGACGCCAAGCGGCGCAAGCTTGGCTAAACTCAACAATGGTGTCGTACTGAAAGACGGTAAAACGGCTCCCGCCAAAGTGCAGCAAATAGATGAACCAGATGGTCTATGGGAACGCGATCCACCTGTCCGCTTCCGCGTATCCGTGCCAGATACATGGGTCAGCATCACGATCGCTGAAGGGCGCAACCGTCAGGTTCGTCGCATGACAGCGGCCATCGGACACCCAACCTTGCGGTTGATCCGTGCCCAGATCGGAGAATGGAAACTTGGTGATCTTGCTTTGGGGAAATGGACTGACGTCTAATTAGACATCAATCGCACAGCACTTAGTTTTGCGCTTCGGCGCGGCTTTTGCCCGACACGTTCAAAGCCAAGGTCGCGCCCATCAATCCATCTAAGTTGCCGTCCAACACACCTTTTGTATCAGACGTCTCATAGTTGGTACGCAAATCCTTAACCATTTGATATGGTTGTAGAACATACGAGCGAATCTGGTTGCCCCACCCAGCATCGCCTTTGTTCTCATGCATTTCGTTCACCGCAGCGTTACGACGATCCATCTCAATTTGATACAAACGGGATTTCAAAGCCTTCATAGCAATGTCACGGTTTTGGTGCTGTGATTTCTCAGATGAGGTCACAACAATACCCGTTGGCGCGTGCGTGATCCGAACAGCTGAGTCAGTCGTGTTAACGTGCTGACCACCTGCCCCAGAGGAACGATAAGTATCAATGCGAATATCAGACGGATTCACTTCGATTTCGATATTATCATCCACGACCGGGTAAACACCTACCGACGTGAAAGACGTGTGACGCTTGGCAGCAGAATCGAACGGTGAAATGCGAACCAAACGGTGCACACCGGATTCCGACTTCATCCAGCCATAGGCATTTGGCCCACTAATGCGGTAGGTCGCAGACTTAATTCCAGCCTCCTCGCCTGCGCTCTCAGCCTGCAATTCAACTTTGTAGCCCTTCTTCTCAGCCCAACGCACATACATACGCGCCAGCATCGAGGCCCAATCACAGCTTTCTGTTCCGCCAGCACCCGAGTTGATTTCAAGGTAAGTATCACTGCCATCGGCTTCGCCATCTAGCAATGCTTCCAGCTCTTTTTGGGCAGCTGTAGTGGCCAATGTCTTCAAGGTAGCTTCAGCTTCACCAATAACCTCTTGGTCCTCTTCCATCTCGCCCAATTCGATCAATTCGATATTGTCGCTTAGATCAGTTTTGATACCCTCGTAAGTCACAATTGAATCGACCAAGTTCTGGCGTTCGCGCATCAACTTTTGCGCAGCATCCGGATCATCCCACAGGTTTGGATCTTCAACGCGCGCGTCGAATTCCTCTAACCGATATGCACAGGTTTCAACGTCTAAACGTTGCCCGAGCAACTCCAGTGACTTTTCAATCTCTGTGACGATATTTTGAATTTCTGCGCGCATGTTGCACCTGCATTTGGATCTGAATAGAAATGAATTGATAAAGCAGCACAGTAAGCACAGCAAGCGCGTAAGGAGAGCTTTGCGCTCCCTCAAACCAACATTGCTAATAAAGCCCACCAGAACTGAGTGTTCCGAAGGTGGCTTTTGGCCCCACGACGGCTTTCTTGCCGGTAGATGTGGTCACTTGGCGGGATGTAACGCCCACCTCTTCAAACAATGGCAAATCTGCACCCATCGCAAAACCACCATCAAAAGCGATACCAAACACTGGCTCTTCGCCATCAAGAAAATACTCTGCAACAACGTTATCACCTGTTGCATCTTCGCTAAGACGCGCACCGGTGAAACGGTCGATCTTCAAAAAGAAGCCCCCCGGAGGAACGACAAAATCACCACCGCCATATTTCTTGGTCGATTCCTTCATGAACGTGTCGAACACAGGCCCACACATGCCACCACCAGACGCGCTACGCCCCAACGATTTTGGTGTGTCGTATCCGATGAAACAACCCGCAGCGATATTCTTGGTAAAGCCAACAAACCAAACGTCTTTGGCTTCGTTGGTTGTTCCAGTCTTACCCGCGGTTGGGACCGACAAGTTAACCGTATTACGCGCTGTGCCGCGCTCAACAACACCAGTCATCATCGATGTCAGCTGATAGGCAGTGATTGGATCCATGACCCGCTCACGGTTCGAGATAATCCGCGGCGAGAACCCCGGCTCAAGACTGGCAACCTGGCACTCGTCGCAAGTCCGTTTATCGTGGCGGTAAATCGTTTTACCATAGCGGTCTTGCACACGGTCAACCAATGTCGGCTGAACACGCTCACCACCATTCGCAAACATCGCGTATGCGGCAACCATCTGATACAGCGTGGTTTCCTCTGAACCCAACGAGTTGGCAAGGAAGCGGCCCATGTTGTTATAAACACCAAAGCGTTCAGCATAATTCGCAACCGTATCCATCCCCACCTCTTTGGCCAAGCGAATGGTCATAAGATTACGTGACTGTTCGATCCCGGTGCGAAGTGGCGTTGGGCCGTAAAATTTGTCAGATGAGTTGCGCGGACGCCATAGCCCTTGCGGGGTATTAATCTCAATCGGCGCATCCACAACAATCGTCGCAGGCGTATAGCCACTGTCGAGGGCGGCAGCATATACAAACGGCTTAAAACTAGAACCCGGTTGGCGTTTCGCTTGGGTTGCACGGTTAAACACGGATGCTTGGTAACTAAAGCCACCCTGCATCGCGATCACACGACCTGTATCAACATCCATAGCAACAAAGCCGCCCTGTACTTTTGGCACTTGGCGCAACGTCCAGCGAATAAAGGAACCATCATTGTCCGCAGTCAAACGGCGCACATGGACAACCTCCCCAACTGCAACAAGATCGCCTGCAACGCGGGCTTTTTTAGCCAACGAACCATCACTGTTGCGTTTCTGGGCCCATTGCACATCTTTTGCCGGCACCCAGTGACCGTCTTCGTCTTCCTCAACGCTCTCAATGCCGAGGCGCGCTTCATTCTGACCTACCTCTAGAACAACGGCAGGATACCATTCATTTTCCAAGCGAATATCGCGCGCAATGCGGATGTTGGATAGTGCTTCGCGCCACGTTACCTCGTCACCCAGTTGATCAACTGGAATTGTCTTTCCAGTGCCATGCCAGATGCCTTGTGATCGGTCATAGCTTTCCAACTGACGTTGCAAGCCAGTGGCCGCTATTGGCTGCAATTCATTATCGATTGTCGCCCGCACAGAAAGCCCCCCAGTGAAGAATTCGCTTTCGCCGAAATCATCACTCAACTGGCGACGAATTTCATCCGTGAAATAATCACGCAGCGGCAATTCATTTCTAAAGCTCTCAAAATCACCATTCTGCACTGATTTCAGCTCAGCCACACGTTCAACCTCATAGCTTGCCTCCGTGATATACCCATTCTCCATCATTTCTTTTAAAACAAAGTTACGACGCTGAAGAAGGCGATCCTTGCGACGTACGGGGTGGAACTGAGACGGCGCTTTTGGGAGACTGGCAAGCATTGCGGCCTCGTGAGGGGCCAATTCATCCAAGGTCTTATTGAAGTAAGTTTGGCTGGCAGCCGCCACACCATAACTGTTTTGTCCCAGAAAAATCTCGTTAAGGTACAGCTCAAGAATACGTTCCTTATCAAGGGTTTCCTCGATCCGCGACGCCAGAATAATCTCTTGAATTTTACGCTCTGCCTTACGCTCCCCACCCAGCAAGAAGTTTTTCATAACCTGCTGCGTAATCGTCGAAGCACCGCGCACATCACGCCCACGGGTGCGCACCGCGTCAAAGCCAGCCGAGGCGATGCCGCGAAGATCATAACCGTCGTGTTCGTAAAAGTTTTTGTCTTCAGCACTGACAAAAGCCTGCTTGATCAAATCGGGGATTGTATCGGCAGGTGCAAACAGACGACGCTCCTTTGCAAACTCATCAATTATGCGGCCTTGGCCCGAGTAAATCCGGCTAATTGTCGGAGGCGTATACTCTGCCAAAGATTCGTGGCTAGGCAAATCACGACCATACATCCAAAAGATAGCACCAACGGTGAGGGCAATCATGCCCAAGCCCATTGTTATCGTTGTAAAAATTCCACCAAAAAATGACAGTATGAATCGAAACATGCCGCATGCACCCCTTCAGGATGTTCTTTAATTAACACAGCTATATGACATGGGTACGCTAGGGTCAAAACACGACTTGGTGCTCAATAAGCAGAAACTTGCATAACGCTATTGGCGCACCAATGGACGGGTCGCCATGTCATCCGCGTTCCATGCGATGATCGCTTGTGCCAACGCCGAAGTAGTAAGGTTGCACCATTCGGGATCCTGCAAATTTGCGCGATCATTTATACTAGACAGGAAACCGACCTCGACCAATATTGACGTATCCACACCTTTAACACCGAAAAATCCGCTTGTTTTGGGCCATTCTTATTCAGTGGCGCACCCGCTTCCTCGATCATTTCAAGTAACGCAGTGGCCAAGGCTTCGCTGCGGGGTCCAGTTTCTTGACGTGCGAAATCAATCAAAAAATTTGCGGCTTCGTAGTCCGAGCCGTTCAAATCGACACCTGCAATAATGTCGGCGGGATGGTGCTGTGATGCCAATTATGCTGACGCCGCATCACTTGTTTCATCCGACAGCGTGCAGACCGTCGCACCCTTTGCCTGAACGCACCAAGGCTTCTGCCACCCCCCGCCTTAGCGTCAACATCAGGTCCTTTTCATTAGCCCCATCGCGCACAGCGCCCGGATCAATGCCATCGTGACCAGGATCGATCCTTCCGATAAATTCGTCGTCTATCTTTTCTACAACGGGTGTACACACTTGTTCAGGTGCCCAATTCGAGCTAGGCTGTGATATCCATTTGCGGCGAATTCTTCTTCTGTGACGGGCCCCAGCGCAATTCGCAGGACGGCCTGCCCTGTGACCCGATCGACTAGCATCCCAATCTCAATAGGCGACCAACCCGCTTGAAAGCTGCCGAAACGTGCGGCAGTGATCCGCCCATCCGCCACCAGAATCTCGGCCGCGCTCACACCCGTCCATTCGGCTTCTTTGAAATCAACAATTAGCCGCGCGGGGTCAACCAGATGGAGCACCCAAAATGGAACACCTTTGCTAAGGTAAAGTGCAACACTGGATATCCCGAGCAAACAGTCTTGAATTTAGCGTGCAATAGGGTCAACACGGGCAATAATATTAAAGCCTTGGGCATTTTCTGTATTCGCAAATGCCAAAATCACCGCTGCTGTTTGAATAACCCGTCGCATACTGCACAGACCTTTGTTGGATTTTCTGATCAACTTAACCCGTCAGTCCTAAAGGGGCATTCAGCTTAACCTCTTGCCGCCATGAACTTTTGCAAGCGAGCCAATCCCTCTTCGATGTCCGGTGTGCTGCGCGCATAAGAAAAGCGCAGCATTTGGTGTCCACGGATCGGATCAAAATCAAGACCCGGTGTCACGGCAACACCAGCCCCTTCTAATATTTCTGCAGCCAATGCGCGACTGTCATTCGTAATCGCGGACACATCTGCATAGACATAAAACGCACCGTCAGGCGGTGCTATGCGATCGAACCCTGCTTTTGGAAGCCCTTCCAACATCAACAAGCGATTACGCGTATAAACGGCCAAGTTCGCCTGCAGTTCGTCCCCAGCGTCCATCGCAGCAAGGGCTGCAACCTGACTGACATGGGGCGCACAGATGAACATGTTTTGCGCTATCCGCTCAACCACGCGCACATGATCTTCTGGGACAACCATCCAGCCAACGCGCCAGCCCGTCATGCTAAAGTACTTGGAGAACGAGTTGATAACATAGCATTCGTCGGTCAATTCAAGTGCAGTGACTGCTTTGGCCTCATACTCGATTCCGTGATAAATTTCGTCGCTGATGAATGATGCCTTTTGCGCGGACGCTGCATCAATCAATGCGCCCAAAGCAAAGCGATCCAGCATAGTTCCCGTAGGGTTCCCTGGTGAGGCAACCATTAGTCCTGCCAAATCCATTCCCTCGAAATCAGCCCCAACCGGCTGCAATCGATTGGCAGGATCAGTTTGTAAATCAACGGGCTGCAAACCCAATGCGTGCAAGATTTGGCGATAACTAGGGTATCCGGGTGCGCCGATACCGACACGGTCCCCACTGTCAAACAGAGCCGTAAATGCCAAAAGGAAGCCGCCAGACGATCCAGGAGTGATCACAACACGTTCAGGGTTTAGATCGACATTGTACCATTCGCCATAAAGCTGCGCGATCCGCGCACGCAAAGCTGGCAGACCAAGCGCCACAGTATACCCAAGCGGCCCCTGTTCCATGGCACGTGCCAGAGCATCGGTTGCAACCTTCGGTGCACCAGTGCCCGGTTGCCCAACTTCCATATGGATAATGTGACGTCCTGCCTCTTCTGCATGGCGGGCGGCTTCCATCACATCCATCACAATAAAGGGATCAACTTTGGAACGGGTTGATGTTCGCATGAAAAACCTTCCTAGTGTTTCCATGACCTTTCATCGTTTCTTGGCCCGCTCGTCAATAGTCGCCGTCGTCACGGCCACACTGATGGTGCTCACAACCGCCACCGCCCAAGCGCGTGGGTTGTTACGCGACGCCGATGCGGAATATGCGCTTCAACAAATTGCCACGCCAGTTTTGCGCGCAGCGGGCCTTAGCCCAACACGGGTGAAGGTGTTGATCGTCAACGACAGTGGGTTGAATGCCTTTGTCGTGGGCAATGATGCGATCTTTATCAACTATGGCCTGATCAACAAAATGGAGCGTGCCGATATGCTGCAAGGTATCATCGCGCATGAAGCAGCGCATATCGTGAATGGACACATCACACGCCGCCTTAGCAACCTTGAAAATTCGCGCACCATCGCGGGACTTGGAATTGCACTTGCGGTTGCTACAGCTGCTGCTGGTTCAACCGATGGTGCCGTTGGCATCGCGTTGGGAAGCCAAAGTCTCGCGCAGCGGGTTTTCTTTAAGCATACAATTGCAGAAGAGGCTTCAGCCGACCAATCAGGTGTCCGTTTTTTGCGCAGTGCTGGCATCAGCACCAAAGGCATGTTGGACGTGTTCGAAATTTTTCGCGGCCAAGAGCTGCTCGCCGAAACCCGTCAAGATCCCTACACCCGCAGTCATCCTTTATCACGTGACCGTATCCGTAATTTGCAAGGCTTCGTCGCCTCAGACAAAGGGCCAGTAAAAAGCGAAGCCGATTATTGGTTCGCCCGCCTCAAGGGTAAAATGACCGCCCATACACGCGCCTCTAAATGGACACTGAAGCGTATTGGTGAAACAGGGTACAAAGATGTTGCCCTCTTGCGCGAAGCAGTGGCCCACCACCGTAATTCCAATACAAAAATGGCCCTCAAGGCTATTGATGGTGCCATTGCATTGCGCCCCAAAGACCCGTTTCTACGCGGTCAGCGCGGCCAAATCCTGATGGAGACGCGTAATTTCACCGCCGCAACGAACGCATATGCCCGCGCCATAAATCTTGCGCAGCGCAATTCCCTTTTGCTAGCAGGCTATGGACGCGCACTGCTCGCTTCTGGAAACATCAGCAAAGCGAAATCAGTTCTAGAAAAATCCCGCAGCATCGACTTTCGCGATGGTAGTATGCTGCGCGACCTTGCAGTAGCATATGCCAAATCCAAACAACCAGGCATGGCAGCTCTAACCACTGCAGAAAGTTATGCCCTACAGGGGCGCATGGCAGATGCAAAAATTCACTCAAAACGTGCAGTTGAAATACTCCCACACGGCTCAAGCCCTTGGCAACGCGCACAGGATGTGTTGATTGCTTCTGAACGTGCTACCAAAAAGAGGAAATAGCCCATGCGCCTTACACATCTGCTTTCCGCAGCAGCCTTAGCCTCCACCGTTGCGATTCCTGCGTCAGCACTCGATCTCACAAACATGAGCGATGAAGAACGCGCCATCTTCCGCGAAGAAGTCCGCGCCTACTTGATGGACCAACCCCAAGTGATCATGGAAGCCGTCAACCAGCTCGAAGCACGCCAACAACAACAAGCTGCGCAGGCTGATCTGAGTTTGGTCAGAGACAACGCCGAAGCCCTGTTCAACGATGGATATTCTTATGTCGGCGGTAATCCTGACGGCGATATCACATTGGTAGAATTCGTAGACTACCGCTGCGGGTACTGCCGCAAGGCGCATACCGAAGTCGCCAAAATGCTTGAAACCGACGGCAATATCCGCTTGATCGTCAAAGAGTTCCCGATTTTGGGCGAACAATCCGTATTGGCATCGCGGTTTGCCATCGCTGTTAAATTGGCCGCCGGTGATGACGCCTACAAAGCTATCAACGATTCCTTGATGACTTTACCCGGTGAGCTGAACATGATCAGCCTAAACCGTTTGGGCATTACATTCGGACTGGATATGGCCGCCGTTGAAGCGAAAATGAACGGTCCTGAAGTGGCTGAACAGTTGGCAAAAACCAAAGAGCTTGCACAAATTTTGCGGATCACAGGCACGCCAACGTTTGTGCTGCAGGACGAAATGCTGCGCGGGTATTTACCCTATGATCAACTGATGATCGTTGTGAATGACAAGCGCAGCTAAACTCTAGCATCCGCTAACGTGCAAAAAAGGGCAGTGAATTCAGTTCACCGCCCTTTTTTTCATGTCTAACAATGTGTTGCTGCTTATTCTTCGAGTGATTCAATTTCTGCTTTGGCAATCAATTTTGCACGCGCTTCAACCTGCTCAACGATATGTTCCACCATCGAAGCATTGTCCTGTTTGTGGCTTTGTTCACCCGCCAGATAAACCATGCCAGAACCAGCACCACCGCCTGTGAACCCAACATCTGTCATTAACGCCTCACCTGGTCCATTCACAACACAGCCAATAATGCTGAGGCTCATTGGTGTTTTAATATGGGCCAAACGATCTTCCAAAATCTCAACCGTTTTGATCACGTCAAACCCCTGACGGGCGCATGATGGGCAACTGATGATGTTCACACCGCGATGACGCAGACCCAGTGATTTAAGAATTTCGTAACCGACTTTTACCTCTTCAACCGGATCAGCAGAAAGCGATACACGGATCGTATCCCCGATTCCCATCCAAAGCAGGTTGCCCATGCCAATGGCCGACTTGATTGTTCCAGAAGTCAGCCCCCCTGCCTCAGTGATCCCAAGGTGGATAGGTGCGTCTGTGGCCTCAGCCAACTGTTGGTAAGCCGCAGCCGCCATAAAGACGTCAGAAGCTTTGCAGCTGATCTTGAATTCATGGAAATCATTGTCTTGCAGGATTTTGATGTGGTTCAAACCACTTTCGACCATCGCATCAGGGCATGGTTCGCCATATTTTTCCAACAGCTCTTTCTCAAGGCTACCAGCGTTCACACCAATACGGATGGAACAGTTATTGTCTTTAGCGGCCTTAATGACTTCTTTGATCCGCTTTTCGTCGCCAATGTTGCCTGGGTTAATCCGAAGGCATGCAGCCCCCGCCTCAGCGGCCTCAATCCCTCGTTTGTAGTGGAAGTGGATATCGGCCACGATCGGCACAGGGCTTTCGCGACAAATTTCCTTCATCGCCGCAGCGCTTTCAGGGTCAGGCACTGAAACGCGTACAATATCTGCACCAGCCTCAGCCGCTGCAATGATCTGTTTGATCGTAGCAGCAGGATCAGTGGTCAGCGTGTTGGTCATCGTCTGCACAGTGATTGGTGCATCGCCACCAACTGGCACGTTGCCGACCATGATCTGACGACTTTTACGACGGTAAATATTGCGCCAAGGACGAATGTGATTAAGCGACATGAACAAATGACCTTTGCATAACGGAACATTACTTAGAAAATAGAATGCCCAAGGCCCCACCGCAACCGTTAGGGCTAGTATTAATCGTCTTAGATAGAGAAGAAGCGAAGAAAGGCTTAATTGGCCTTACACGGAAGTGCCGCAAGTGGATCAATCGCTGAAAGATCAGCAACCATACGACCTAATGTTGTTTCGCTGGTTACAGGTGCTGGTTCGTACAATGCAGCCAAGGCTGTTTGTTCCAGTGGTAGATTAGATGTCACACTTCCCGGCGCACCAACAGGACCGTAGCAATCGCCAGACATCGCGAAATAGATCGCGCCACTTTCGCCGGTGCGCAGTGTTGAAGGTTCGACAGTGGCTGGCACTGTCCAAGTATCGCCTTTCTCCATCACGGCCTCATAGATCACAGTGCCCTCAGCAGACCGGACACGCACCCATGATGGATAGGCCGCAACCATTTGCAATGCAGGTGCAGGACCTTCAACAACCTGTGGCACAGCAATATCGTTGGCCTCAACCAAAGCACCGTTGATGCCAGCAATAAGGTTAACGTCTGTGTCGTTGAACACTGGCGTTGTGAAGCTGCCAATAGAACGTGGATCAATGTTTGCGATCGGTGCATCACGGGCAACAAGCACTGGCACATCCAAAGCCTGAGGGCGGTACAAACGATCAAGCGCATTGCCACGTGGATCGTCCAGAACTTTTGGAGCGGCCGAATTTACAACCTCAGCAGAAGGCTGTAAAATCGCAGCACCGTTCAACGGATCAAGATCTGCCAAAACGACGGGTGTTTGATCGACAGGTGAAACTTGCACACGCTGCACTTCTCGCAAAACGGAATACCCACCGAAACCAATCGCACCAATCAGAGCCAACAGAACGACCATTGATCCAATTGCGCCCGGTTCAATCCGCGAAAGGAATGTTTCACCCATTGGGACAAATGGCGTGTTCGGACTGGAAAAGATGTCCCCGACCGCGACACGGGTCAAGCGATCTTCGCGGGCCGGCTTCTTAACCACAGATGCTTTAGAGGACATGCCATGGGCAACAGAAAACCCGCTCTCGTCGCAAAACGCAGCAAACGCATTGTCAGGATCCATATTCAAATAACGAGCATAAGAGCGGACGTAGCCAGCAATGAAACCGGGTGTGTCAAATACTTCAGGATCTGCATTTTCGATAGCAGCGATGTAGCTGGCTTTGATACGCAATTCGCGTTGAACATCAAGAAGACTTTTGCCAAGAGTCGCCCGCTCACCACGCATCATGTCTCCAAGCCGTAGCTCGAAGTCATCAAACGCTTTCGGTTCGACTTTTTCGTCGATGATCTTGGAGAATCTCCGACCGATCATAACCCTGCCCCATAAAAAATTTTACGTCGAATGCGCCCAAACGATTCTAGTATGTTCTTTTCTTATCGCAGATGTAGCATAGCGCAACGTAATTTGCACTACACAGGCCTTCTAACCTGCTAACTCGGCACGATTTAGCGCACAGTGGGACCACAGGGCGTCCATTGCTTTGACCAGAGCATCCATTTCAAGCGGACCATGGACTGGCGAAGGTGTGAAACGCAGTCGCTCGGTGCCACGTGGCACGGTTGGGAAGTTGATCGGCTGAACGTAAATGCCGTGCTCTTCAAGCAGCATGTCAGACAACAATTTAGTGTGAACAGGATTGCCTACCAATAAAGGGACAATGTGGCTGCCATGATCGATGATCGGCAGACCTAACCCCTTGAGGCGTAATTTTAAGATATTAGCTTGCAATTGTTGGCTATCGCGCAACTCTTGGGCTGCTTTAAGGTGTTTTACAGATGCCGCAGCACCAGCCGCAACGGCTGGCGGCAACGAAGTTGTAAAGATAAAGCCAGGCGCATAAGAGCGGATAGCATCACACATTTTCGAACTTGCCGCGATATAACCGCCCAAAACGCCATATGCTTTTGCCAACGTACCGTTAATAATATCAAGGCGGTGCATCAGGCCATCACGCTCAGCAACACCTGCCCCGCGCGGTCCATACATGCCCACAGCGTGCACTTCGTCGATGTAAGTCAGAGCGCCGAACTCGTCCGCAAGGTCACAAATCGCTTCAATTGGACCAAAATCGCCATCCATTGAATAGATTGATTCGAACGCAATAATCTTTGGCAAAGCAGAGTCGTCAGCCGCCAACAACTCGCGCAAGTGCGCAACATCGTTGTGACGGAAAATACGCTTAGCACCGCCATTGCGGCGCACGCCCTCAATCATTGAGGCGTGGTTCAAAGCATCTGAATAAATGATCGCGCCAGGAAACAGTTTAGGCAAAGTGCTCAGGGTAGCGTCGTTCGCGATGTAGGCACTTGTGAAAAGCAAAGCACCTTCTTTGCCATGCAAATCTGCCAATTCAGCTTCAAGACGCTTGTGATAAACGGTTGTACCGGAAATATTGCGTGTCCCACCAGAGCCAGCACCAGTGGCATCAATGGCTTCGTGCATCGCATCAATCACGACAGGATTTTGACCCATGCCAAGATAATCGTTGCCACACCAAACAGTTATGTCTTTTTTGGTCCCGTCTTCACGGGTCCACTCAGCATGAGGGAATTGACCGTTTTGGCGTTCGATATCTACAAAGGTGCGGTAGCGCCCTTCTTCGTGCAAACGTTCAATCGCTAGGTCTAGCTGTTCGGTATAGTCCAAGACATTGCTCCGTGCCGTCTTCCTTGTGTACGCTCTAATATAACCTCTTTTCTGTCCATTCAATGCACATAAATGTGCGCAGATGGTCGCAGCCATGTGCGCTGGGGCTGGACAGCAAGTTTGCAGCATATACGTTATCTATTAAATATGCTTTCATTACAATATTCGGAGCCTTTCCATGAGCCTAAATAAAGTTCTTTCCAAGATCGACGCAGATCTTCCTAACGCGACAGAACGCCTGCTGGAACTGCTGCGTATCCCGTCAATTTCGACCGATCCAGTCTTTGCAGATCATTGCCAAACCGCAGCAGATTGGTTGGTCACTGACCTTCAAAGCCTTGGTGTCCCAGCCACAAAACGCCAAACACCGGGCCATCCAATGGTGGTTGGACATGTAGAGGGCGAAGGGCCGCACATCCTTTTCTATGGACATTATGATGTACAACCCATTGATCCTATTGACCTTTGGGACAACGATCCGTTTGACCCACAGATAGAAGACACCGCCAAAGGCAAGGTTATTCGCGGTCGCGGTTCATCTGACGACAAAGGTCAGTTAATGACATTTGTCGAAGCCTGTCGTGCGTGGAAAGAAGTGAATGGCAATTTACCGTGCCGCATAACGTTTTTCTTTGAGGGCGAAGAAGAGTCAGGGTCACCGAGCCTTGTGCCCTTTATGCACGAAAACGCGGACGAGCTGCGCGCCGACATTGCGCTGATCTGTGATACAGGCCTGTTTGAAAGCAAAACTCCCGCGATTGTAACCATGTTGCGCGGTCTACTGGGCGAAGAGTTCAGCATCACCGGCCCAACAATGGACCTACATTCGGGCATGTACGGCGGGATTGCGATGAATCCAATCCGCGTAATGTCCAATGTCGTTGCATCCCTTCACGATGAAAACGGGCGCGTTACAATCCCTAACTTCTACGATGGAGTTCAAGACCTTTCTGACGAATTGGAAGCACAATGGCAGGGCCTCGCGTTTGACCACGCCACCTTCTTGGGTGATGTAGGGCTATCCAAACCAGCTGGCGAACAAGATCGCACGCCACTTGAAATGATCTGGTCACGCCCAACCTGCGAAGTGAACGGTATCTGGGGTGGCTATACTGGTGAAGGCTTCAAAACCGTGCTGCCATCAAAAGCAAACGCCAAGATCAGCTTTCGTTTAGTCGGGGATCAAGATCCAGACGCCATTCGGGCCAACTTCCGCCAAATGGTGCAGGACCAACTGCCCGAAGACTGTAGCGTAGAATTTCACGGCCACAGCTCTGGCAGCGCATCAGTAACCGAAACCACTGCCCCTGCCTTTGAACAAGCGCGCGCGGCTCTGACAACAGAATGGGGTGTTCAAGCTGCATATATTGGATGTGGTGGTTCAATCCCTATCGCGGGGCACTTCCAAAACATCTTGGGCACGACACCGATGTTGGTTGGGTTTGGCAAAGACGATGATGCCATCCATTCACCAAATGAAAAATACGACCTGTCCAGCTTCCACCATGGCATTCGCTCATGGGCACGCATCTTGGACGCTTTGACCTAAGACATAAAAACGGAGTTGGGGACTGCTCCCTACTTCACAACACTATGATATTTAAGAGAACTGCTCGTATGTGCGCCACTTTTCAACTAATACTGGGAAAGTGGCGCGGTTGACGGGACTCGAACCCGCGACCCTCGGCGTGACAGGCCGATACTCTAACCAACTGAGCTACAACCGCGCATACGGGCGGGATAGACCGCCTTCACAGGGGCGTCAATAAAAAACGACTCCCCTGTGAAAATTCATTCAGATCAGCGTGATAGACAACTTGCTTGACGAGCCAATTCTTCGATCTCGTCCCATTTGCCAGCGTTGACCAAATCGTTTGGTGCAACCCAGCTACCGCCAGCACATACAACATTGGACAGCGCCAAATACTTGGCAGCGTTTGTTGGGTTGATGCCGCCAGTTGGGCAGAATGAAATCTGTGGAAGTGGACCACCAATGCCTTTGATCGCATCAACGCCACCCGCAGCCTCAGCTGGGAAGAACTTAAGCATATCATAGCCACGCTCGAGAAGGCCCATCGCTTCAGACGCAGATGCAGCACCCGGCAAGATTGGCAGATCAGCCGCCTCACATGCGTCTAGCAATGTATCTGTTGCACCTGGCGACACGCCAAAAGTTGCGCCAGCCGCTTTAGCCGCTGCGACGTCTGCGGGTGTAATCAATGTCCCTGCCCCAACATGGCCACCCTTAACAGTCGCCATCGCAGCGATCACATCAAGTGCCGCAGGTGTACGCAATGTCACCTCAAGGACCGGCAAACCGCCGCGCACCAGTGCCTCGGCCAATGGAATAGCATGTGCGACATCATGGACGACCAACACAGGGATGATTGGGGCCAATTCACATAAGGCGCGTGTACCAGCAGAACGGGATTGAACTGTCATATCTTAAACTCCAAATACGCTGGCGCCTGCTTCAGCAGGACCAACAGCAGAACGAAACACTTCGAACATTTCGCGACCAGTACCAGAATGGTTCGCAGTGAGGTCAACCTGTGTAGGGGCGCGTTTTAGCACACCCTCCGTCAGGATTGCCAATGTGCCCTCAACCGCATCAACACGCAGCATGTCGCCGTCGTTAATATAGGCGATTGGCCCACCGTCTAGGGCTTCTGGGCACACGTGAATTGCAGCAGGCACCTTACCAGATGCACCAGACATGCGTCCATCCGTGACCAACGCAACCTTTTTGCCTTGGCCCTGAAGGATCGCTAGCATTGGTGTCAAGCTGTGCAGCTCTGGCATACCGTTGGCTTTCGGGCCTTGGAAACGCACAACAACGATTGTATCACCAGTGAACTCACCAGCTTTAAACGCTGCTTTTACTTCATCTTGACCGTGGAATACACGCGCTGGCGCTTCGATCATACGGTGCTCTGAGGCCACGGCAGAAATCTTCATAACGCCGGTACCAAGGGAACCAGACAACCGCTTAAGGCCACCTGTTTCTTGGAACGGCTCTTCTAGCGTGCTGATGATCTTAGTATTCAGGCTCACGGACGTGCCCTCGCGCCATACCAGTTCGCCCTTATCCATGAACGGCTCCTGAGTATAGTTATGCAGGCCAACGCCAGCGACAGTTTTTGTATCTGGGTGCAGCAAGCCACCGCGCAGCAATTCACCAATCAAGTATCCCAAACCGCCAGCCGCGTGGAAGTGGTTCACATCCGCCAAACCGTTTGGATACACACGTGCCAACAATGGCACCAAATCAGAAATTTCAGAGAAGTCTTCCCAATCAAGGACGACGCCACCCGCACGCGCCATAGCCACCAAGTGGATCAACAAGTTGGTCGATCCACCTGTCGCCATCAAACCAACGATGCCGTTTACGTAGGCTTTCTCATCTAGGATCTCACACACAGGGGTATAGTTGTCGCCCAAAGCACTTAGCGAAAGTGCGCGTTTTGCACCCTCGGCTGTCAATGCAGCGCGCATTTCAGTGTTAGGCGTAACAAAGCTGGAACCGGGCAAATGAAGGCCCATAAATTCCATCAGCATCTGGTTGGTGTTGGCGGTACCATAGAAGGTACATGTACCCGGACCGTGATATGCGGCCATTTCGGCCTCCATCAATGCGTCACGGCCAACTTCGCCTGCAGCGAATTTCTGACGTATCATGGCTTTATCATCATTTGCCAAACCACTGGTCATTGGCCCCGCAGGAACAAAGACGGCTGGCAAGTGACCAAAAGCCTGCGCACCAATGACCAAACCTGGAACGATCTTGTCGCAGACACCTAAATATGTGGCCGCATCAAAGGTGTTGTGGCTTAGCGCGATGCCCGCGGCCATTGCGATCAGGTCACGTGAAAACAGGCTAAGCTCCATGCCCGCCTCGCCCTGCGTCACACCATCACACATTGCCGGAACGCCACCAGCAACCTGCGCAGTACCACCAACAGAACGTGCAGCTTCACGCATCACTGCTGGAAAGTGCTCAAACGGTTGGTGCGCAGAAAGCATGTCATTAAAGGCTGTGACGATACCAAGGTTGCCACCGATGCCCGCCGCCAACTCGTTTTGATCTTCACCAGCAGCAGCAAAAGCGTGAGCCTGCCCACTGCAAGATAAGTGACCGCGCGAGGGTCCTTTTGTCTGCGCCGCCTTCATGCGCGCCATATATTGGCCTCGGCTTTTCGCACTGCGGACAACAATTCTATCGGTCACAGATTTTAGTGTGGCATGTATCGACATTTTAGGACTCACTTTAGCAAATTAATGTTAGCGCTAACTATTTATTGGGTGCCTAGACGAACAATATGCAACAATCAACTTAAAAACTGTTTTTTTGCTGGTATGAAAGTATTATAAGGGAATTAACAATGGCGCGGTTGACGGGACTCGAACCCGCGACCCTCGGCGTGACAGGCCGATACTCTAACCAACTGAGCTACAACCGCGCATCATTGTTGTGGGGTTAATAGGTCCACATTTAAGGCGCGTCAAGCGGACAAATCAACAAAATCGAAGGTTTTTCAAATGACCCTATTTTGATATTCTGAACCCAACAACTCACTCAAAAGGACAGGCCATGAGCACGTTTAACGAAGATCTATTTTTAAAAGGGTTAGAGCAGCGCCAATCGACCCTTGGCGCAGAATATGTCGAAGGTAACTTGGCAGCCGCCGATGACTTTACCCGCCCCTTTCAAGAGGCCATGACTGCATGGTGTTGGGGTTTTGGCTGGGGCGACGATGTGATCGACGCCAAAACCCGTTCGATGATGAACCTATCGATGATCGGTGCATTGGGTAAAATGCATGAATGGGAGTTACACCTGCACGGCGCAATCAACAACGGCGTTTCTAAAGAAGAAGTTCGCGCGATCATCCACGTCATCGCCATTTACTGCGGCGTCCCTCAAGGAGTTGAGTGCTTCCGCATCGCGCGTAAAGCATTTCAAGACATCGAAGCTACTGTCCAAACTTAACACCATTATGTGCGCGCTTTGCAAAACAGTGTGCGCACATCCGGCAATGGTAAATAAGCGCTTGGAACGCCCCAAGAGCGCGACGTGTTGGTAGAACTATTGTTTGGAAAAAATGGTGGGTCGTGAGAGGCTCGAACTCCCGACATCTTCGGTGTAAACGAAGCGCTCTACCAACTGAGCTAACGACCCGTAAGGCGTTTACTAGACAAAGCTTTAGACGGACGCAAGCCTAAGATAGACGTTTTTGCACACCATTTTTCAAATGATACACAACACCCTGCCCACCAGGCATTTTTGACATGCCGTTCCGCCCAAGCCCCAACACGGTTGAACGCAACATGCGGGATGTAATCCCATGCGTCACCAATACGCTAGGCCCCTGTAAAGACGATATAAATTCTATACAACGGGCCTCAAGTGCGGCAAACCCCTCACCGCCCGGAGCCCGCTCATACAGCTCTAATGCGCCATCAGGGGTTTCTTCAAATTCATCTGGGGACGCGAGCTCAGACCGCAAACGCCCCTTCCATTCACCCACTTCAATCTCTCGTAGACGCGGATCAGTATGAATATTATCGACCTGACGGGCCAAAGCAATCGCCGCCGTTTCGAATGCCCTGGCCTGTGGGCTGCACATAATCACGAATCCACTCAAATCAATCTGGGACAGAATCGCAGCCTGACGTTCAGCTTGCTCTTTACCAAGCGGTGTTAATGGTGAATTAAGACCACCCTGCATCCGACCCTCAGAGTTCCAAAACGTTTCGCCATGTCGCAATACATAAATTTCTGGGTACATCTGTGGGCTCCTTTTCGCGCGTGCTCATTCAAAGCACGTAAGCCAAAAAAAGAAAACAGCCCCGGCGAGCAGTAGCGGCTTAATTCATTTGAATTGGAATTGCCGATTCAGCGGCTTCCGGCATGTCAGCAGCATCATCGGAGTCGTTGTCCGCGCTGTCCGACCCTTCTGATCCCATAGACTGACGAACTTTTGTCACCAAAACACGACCATTTCCCATCAGCTGTTCACGACATACTTTGACCTTGCCAAATTGCTGTCGGCTCAATTCACGTGCTACAACCACAGCCTTACCCAAGATCACCAAAGGCGCTTCGCGCAATCGGCTTGGCATCTTTTTTATTCAAGCCAAAACGTTCAACAACTAGGTCGATCAATTTTTTTTGCGCATTACCGGACCGCTCACAACGAGCTGTGGGCCGTCGACCACAACTGGCGATGCAGATGTTACAATCGGTGCTTCAACTGCAGCTTGTATCGCATTCTCTTGATCTGATATTTGCCAGAATACTACTGGTGTTTTGGACTTAAGCTAGAAATGACAAAAGTTAGGTAACAAATCATAATACTTAGCGGCAGATGCAAAAAAAGCGGCTCATTACATGAGCCGCCCTTTTATTATCGTCTAGCCCTTAGTGCGCAGTAGCACTTGGCACAGTGACAGCAGCCGCTGCGGACGCCGCCGCCTCTTCTGCTGCTTCATCCCAGTGGATGGATTCAGGTTCCGACACCAACGCGTATTTCAAAACTTCAGATACATGCGTCACAGGAATAATCTTCAATCCCTCTTTCACGTTGTCCGGAATCTCGGCCAAGTCTTTCCCATTCTCTTCGGGAATAAAAACTGTTTTGATCCCACCGCGCAGCGCGGCCAACAACTTCTCTTTCAAGCCACCAATAGGCATCGCGTTGCCACGCAAGGAAACCTCACCTGTCATGGCGATATCTTTGCGCACAGGAATACCTGTCAACACAGACACAATCGATGTCACCATCGCCAAGCCAGCAGATGGACCATCTTTGGGCGTCGCGCCATCTGGGACGTGAACGTGGATATCAAGCTTATCAAACTTAGTTGGCTTAACCCCAATCTTAGGGCTGATCGAACGCACATAGGATGACGCTGCTTCAATCGACTCCTTCATCACATCACCAAGCTTACCAGTCGTTTTCATCCGCCCTTTACCAGGCAATTTCAACGCCTCGATATGCAACAGATCACCACCAACGGATGTCCATGCCAAACCAGTTACCACGCCAACTTGGTCGTGCTGTTCAGCCAGTCCATAGCGGTATTTCTTGACACCCAAGAAATCGTTCATGTTCGCAGCAGAAACAACGACGCTGGTTTCTTCCTTTTTGATAATTTTGGTCAACGACTTACGTGCCGTTTTACCAATCTCACGCTCAAGATTACGAACCCCAGCTTCACGGGTGTAATAGCGGATGATGTCGGTTAATCCGTCATCAGTCAGCTCATACTCACCTTTTTTCAGGCCGTGGTTGTTGGTCTGCTTTGGCAACAAGTGCTGCTTGGCGATCTCGTGTTTTTCGTCCTCTGTGTAACCTGCCAACGGAATGATCTCCATGCGGTCCATCAATGGACCAGGCATATTGTAGCTGTTGGATGTGGTTAGGAACATCACATCAGATAGGTCATATTCGACCTCTAGATAATGATCCACAAAGGTAGAGTTCTGTTCCGGATCCAAAACTTCCAACATTGCAGATGCAGGGTCGCCGCGGAAATCTTGGCCCATTTTGTCGATTTCATCCAACAATATTAGTGGATTACTAGTCTTTGCTTTCTTCAAAGCTTGAATGATCTTACCCGGCATCGAGCCAATGTAGGTACGACGGTGACCACGAATCTCGCTTTCGTCGCGCACACCACCAAGAGAGATACGAATAAACTCACGACCCGTGGCTTTAGCCACAGATTTACCAAGCGATGTCTTACCAACACCGGGAGGACCAACCAAACACATGATCGGGCCTTTCATCTTAGTAGAGCGTTGCTGCACAGCCAAATACTCAACGATGCGTTCTTTGACTTTTTCCAGACCATAGTGATCATCGTCCAAGATTTTCTGCGCGCGAACTAAGTCCTTCTTCACACGGGATTTGACACCCCACGGAACTCCCAGCATCCAATCTAGATAGTTGCGGACAACAGTGGCTTCAGCAGACATAGGCGACATATTCTTAAGCTTCTTAACTTCAGATTCGACCTTTTCACGGGCCTCTTTGCTAAGCTTGGTTGCGCTGATCTTCTCGTTCAGCTCGTCCATCTCGTTCTTGCCGTCTTCGCCGTCACCCAACTCTTGCTGGATCGCTTTCATCTGTTCGTTCAGATAATACTCACGCTGCGTGCGTTCCATCTGTGTTTTCACGCGGGTTTTGATCTTCTTCTCAACCTGCAGAACAGACATCTCGCCTTGCATCAGGCCATAGACCTTCTCGAGTCGTTCAGAAATACTGAGTGTCTCAAGCAAGTCTTGTTTCTGCTCAACTTCGATCCCTAGGTGACCCGCAACCAAATCAGCCAGTTTTGACGGCTCGTCAGATTCACCAACGGCGGCCAACGCCTCTTCAGGGATGTTCTTTTTAACTTTTGAATAGCGCTCAAACTCGTCTTCAACCGTACGCAATAGCGCCTCAGTTGTGGCCACATCACCGGGCATCTCAGTCAGATACTCTGCGCGGGCTTCAAAGAAGTCGTCATTGTCTAAGTATTCTGTGATTTCCACGCGGGCGTGGCCCTCGACCAGCACTTTAACCGTGCCGTCTGGCAACTTCAGCAACTGCAAGACATTGGCCAAAACACCAGTTTTAAAGATACCACCGCTCTGCGGATCATCTTCAGAGGGATCAGTTTGGCTGGACAGCAAGATTTGCTTATCATCGGCCATAACCTCTTCAAGGGCGCGTACTGATTTTTCGCGACCAACAAAAAGCGGCACAATCATGTGTGGAAACACAACAATATCGCGCAAAGGCAATACGGGGTAGGATGCGTTAAGTGGCTCTTGCATGCTCAATTCCTTAATCTGGCAAGGCGGCGCGGTCCCTAAACTAGGCAACCAGGGGCCGTCTCCTGTTTCGACTGTACTAAGTGTAGGTCTTATATGCCTGTTTCAAGGGCAAAAGTGACGTAATCCTCAGTGAGGCGCAATGGGATCAGCAAACTTGTTAGCATTTTCCTGAGGTTTTATAGGGGTTCGATGTCGCCTTGTGCACGCCCGTCATGAAAATCTTTTTGCCATGCTCCAAAGGTACCAGCCCCAATCGCATCCCGCATTCCCTGCATAATATCCTGAAAATATTGCAAGTTATGCCATGTCAGCAACATGCCCGAAATCATTTCATTACTGCGAAACACGTGGTTCAAATAAGCGCGACTATAATTAGAACATGCAGGACAGCTGCAGTTCTCATCAAGTGGGCGCGGATCATCTGCGTGACGTGCATTTTTAATGTTCACAACGCCGTGACGGGTAAACACCTGCCCCGTACGACCAGAGCGTGAAGGCAACACGCAATCCATCATATCGATGCCACGCGCAACTGCGCCGACGATGTCGTCAGGTTTACCCACGCCCATCAAATACCGCGGCTTGTCTGTTGGCAGCATATCAGGCGCATAATCTAGACAATCAAACATTGCTTGCTGCCCCTCGCCCACAGCCAATCCACCGACGGCATACCCATCAAAACCAATATCAGTCAGTGCATCTGCACTTTCCTCGCGAAAATCCTTTTCCAGACCGCCCTGCATAATACCAAACAGCGCGTGCCCCGGACGATCGCCAAAGGCAACCTTGGACCGATCAGCCCAACGCATAGACATGCGCATACTCTCCGCAATACGTTTGCGATCAGCAGGAAGCGCCGGACATTCGTCGAAGCACATCACGATGTCTGATCCCAGCATGCGCTGAATTTCCATAGATCGCTCTGGCGTGATCTCGTGGCTGGACCCATCCACGTGGGATTTGAAAGTTACGCCCTGCTCGGTCAGTTTGCGAAGGCCTGCCAAACTCATCACCTGAAACCCACCACTGTCCGTCAAAATCGGGCGTTCCCAATTCATGAACTTATGCAAACCACCAAGACGCTCAATCCGCTCAGCTGTTGGGCGCAGCATCAAGTGATAGGTGTTGCCCAGCAAGATATCAGCACCCGTTGATCGGACGCTTTCAGGCATCATCGCTTTAACGGTCGCAGCCGTGCCCACTGGCATAAACGCAGGTGTACGAATTTCACCGCGCGGCGTGTTGATTTGGCCCGTACGGGCCTTGCCATCAGTGGCGTGTAATTCGAATGTAACTTTGGTCATACTGAGGCCTCAAAGGGTGTTGAAAGGGCGATAAACCGGTTCGCCCAAATTTGCAATCGGCGTCATGAGCTCCCACATTTCAACCTAAAATATTAATACATAATCAAAGGACGCGCATTATGTGAATCGAAGAATTGATCTTAAGCATCATCCAAGGCAACAACGTCTATATCTCGCCCGCCGTCCTCTTCGTTGCGCTGGTACTCACGGCCGTGCGTATCTTATTCCAGTACGAACAACACGTCACCGAACGCTTTTGGCCTGCACTCGGTGCTTGGCCCAGGGATCAATATGATCAACCCCAATCCTTGAACGTGCCGCCCACAAAAATTCGATCATAGAGCGCCAGTTGCCAACCGCGTCCCAAGGCGCAATTACCCGCAATAACGTGCTGCCTTCGATCGACACATCCGTCTGTTACCGCATCACTGAGCCGGAAAAGGCAGTTTACCGTATCCTCGACGTCGGCAGTGCGATTTCCGCAACCTTCGCCGGTATGGTTCGTGCGAAAATCGGTAAAATGGACCTTGATGAGGTTCAAGCCAACCAGACAACCCTGATCAACACAGTCAAGAAACTGGTTGAGGGGGCCCAAGACCACTGGGGCATTGAAGTAACACGCGCCGAGATCCTAGCAGTGAACCTAGACGCTGCCACCCGCGCGAACATGATGAAACAGCTGAACGCGCACGTTTTGCACAGATGACAGAGGCCAAAGCGTCAAAACGCGCTGTGGAACTAGGCGCCGACGCTGAACTATACGCCTCCGAGCAATCCGCCAAAGCGCGTAAAGTGCTGGCAGACGCCAAAGCCTATGCAACAGTGGCCGTGACCAGAGCCATCATAGAACACGGGATCGAAGCCACACAATACCAAGTGGCTTTGAAACAAGTCGAAGCGCTAACTGCCCTTGGCACCAGCAACGGGTCACAAACCGAGATTGTACCTGCATCTGCCGTGGATGCCTTTGGCGATGCGTTTAAACTTCTGAAAGGACGCCTATAATGGATACAGTGGTTGGCATTTGGTGAGACTGGCTCTCTGCTGTGATCGCGCTGGCAGTGCTAGAGGTCCTCGCCTCCGGCTTCATCTTTATCAGCTTTGCCATCGAGACGCTGATCATGACGGGGTTGGTGGCATTGTTCCCCGCCGCCATAATGGCCCCTGCCCACCGGCCCTGTTCACAGGGCTATCGCTGGTGCCGAAACGCGTTTTCGAAAGCCAAATCAGGCGCACGTAGGGTGACCCACGATTTAAATGATTAAATGATTAATCATTATTCTCCAATAGAATGCGACTTCAGTTTGTGCAGCTACATTCTTTTATCTTGCCTTTTCTGGCCTTTCGGCAGCCCATATCTCGTCACGCAAAGATCGCGACTTCTGGGTAAAATCTCAGTAGTTTGTCACGGGAAAGCTATACCCGAATTTGCGCTCAAAAAGCGCCAGAATTACACTATGGGCGGCCGTCAGCTTAGCATTGCTCGATACACTTTTGAAGTTACTCCCTGAAGACCATGGCAACATCAAGCCAATCCAAGCAGAATAATACAGCTCCACACTAACGAAAAACCCGATCAAACTGAATACAATAACTCTTTCTGCTTCGCGGCGTTTTTAAGAAACTGCAAAAAGCTAACCGCTGAAGAGCAACTTATGTGTCTTATTGAGCATTTTGATGATCTTTACATGAGCAATCAGCGCACCACATCCGACTTGATGGACAAAAACACCCACCTGAGTACAGAAATCGTAAAGCTTCAACACCTCAGAACAGAAAACATCCGACTGCGTTGAGAATTTAAAGAATATGAATACGATCTTGGATTTAGACTGGATAGCATAATGCTTGCGCAGTG